>LSQX01241764.1_pt1 | contig 266748 bp, 244 predicted proteins | sample 654561 | NCBI WGS metagenome assembly LSQX01 (sample SAMN04489861, study PRJNA283612) | anaerobic digester metagenome | isolation source: 4 biogas reactors fed with cattle manure at either 37C or 55C with and... | place: Denmark: Kongens Lyngby | collected 2014 | reverse complement strand
AACGGGATGCAGAGACGGGGCTGGATTACTTCAGGGAGAGGTACCACTCGGGGCACAGGGAAGGTTCATGACGCCGGATTGGTCGTTCATGGTCCACGAGGGCGGCAAGCGCCGGGGGATAAGGCCTGGGGGCCCTATAAAAGCTTTAGAACGGCCTTTCAAAGCGCCTGTCGACGTGCTAACCTTTCGGGCGTTGCGCCGCAAATCCTCCGGCACTGGCTCGCAAGCCGGTTGGTTATGCGGGGGCCGATCTTCGGACGGTTCAGGAATTGGGAGGCTGGAAGAGCTTGAATATGGTTCGGCGATATGCGCACCTCAGCCAGGAGCACAAGCGCCAGGCCATAGAACCGCTTGCCAAGAATTCCCCTGCAGTTTTCACTAATGCAGGGGAATCGGCCAGCGCCCCAGAAACCCGTAACATCAAGGCTGTAAATAGTTTGGGCCGTTAGCTCAGTCGGCAGAGCATCTGCCTTTTAAGCAGAGGGTCGCTGGTTCGAGTCCAGCACGGCTCACCAACATCCCCCGGTTTTTCCCGCGCTAATTGGAAAGATTCTTCGGCGACTTCCGGTTGAGGATGTCGACCAGGGCCTTCGCCGCGGGTGGCATGCGCACCGCCCCCTTCAGGATGATGTCTTCGGCATCGAGCTTTTTGCCATAGAGGTTCTTGTTGGCCCCCCCGTCGGAGCGCAGGGTGGAGCCTTCGAGCGAGACGCCCGCAAACAGCCCACGCGAACGGGAGTAGCTGAGGATTTCGGCATTGAGCACGACATCGGTGGCGGCGCTCGCGGTGCGCCCCTTGGGGCCGGCGGCGGCCGCGGCATCGGCGCCCAGCTTGACCTTGCTCTTCAGCACGGACTTGGCCCCCCTGTCGTTCATGATCAGCAGCACGAAATCGGTGGCCTGTCCGCCCAGCTGGAAGCCGATATTCGCCCCCTCGAGCGCATACATGGCCGGGACCCCCCAGGGGCCGCGGTAGTCGGCGCCGCCGCGACAGATCATGGCGCCCCTGCCGTAGCTGCCGCCCAGGCCGATGGCGAATTTCTTCACCGAGGGGAAGACCACCACGCATTCGGCCTTGTCAAGAAGCTCGGCCGGAATGGCATCGGGCACATCGAGAATCTCCTTCATGACGATGCCGCATTGTTCCAGGCGCTCGCGCTCCTTGCTCTGCGCGGGCAGGAGGGGAACGGTGAACAGGAGCATGAGCACTGCCATCCATGATCGTTTCATTGGTGTTTCCTCCGGAAAAGATTCAGCGTTTCATTTTCGGAGCCATTATACGCGCCCGGCGGGCGAATGACAAAGAAGAGGACGGCCGGGTGTGCGCGCAGCGGGCACGACCGGGGAAAACAGGAGTAAGCAAGATTTTGGCGCTTCCCGACCTTGAAATGCGGTGGGAAACATGCCAAAATGTCTCGATTTTGGGTCGCGTCCCTATCGTCTAGTCGGCCTAGGACACCGCGCTTTCAATGCGGCAACACGGGTTCGAATCCCGTTGGGGACGCCAACCTCTTTTTTTTCCTTCATGGCGAGTAAGAAGCCCCGGTGCGCCGCAGGCTCGATCAGCGGGCCATTTCCCGCCTTGAGTCATCCTTTGCAAAAGGTTTATAATCGCCTGCGGGCATGGTGAGCCGCTGCTGTCGCTGGACGCCGCGGGCTCTGCCGCACGGAAGACTCCATCAAAGGAACAATCATTAGGAGATAATATTCATGAGACTTGACGGTAAAGTGGCACTGATCACGGGAGGTGCCAGGGGTATCGGCGCCGCGATTGCAAAACGGTTTGTGGACGACGGGGCCAAGATCGTCATCAGCGACATACAGGCCGACCTCCTCGACGAGGGGGTCAAGAACCTGAAGAGCGGCATGGCGATGGCTTGCCCGGGCGATGTCACCAAATGGGAAGATGTACAGAAGATGGTGGACGCCACGGTGAGCTTCGGCGGCAAGATCGACATCCTGGTCAACAACGCGGGGATCGATCCCGGCGGGAGCATCGTGGACATCGATATCGCGCTCTGGAAGAAGATCCTGGACGTCAACCTGAACGGCCCCTTCTACTGCATGCGGGCGGCCATCCCCCACATGATCAAGCAGGGCGGGGGATCGATCGTGAGTATCGCCTCGCTGGCGGGCGTGCGTTGCCTCCCCTCGATGCCGGCCTATTGCTCCTCGAAGGGGGGCCTGATGCAGCTGGCACGGCAGGCGGCTCTCGAATACGGGCCGAAGGGGATCCGGAGCAACATCGTGGCTCCCGGCGCCACCCGGACGGAAATGCTGGTCAACGCGATGGCGGGGCTGTCGAAGGTCATCCAGAAGGACGCCTTCGAGGTACTGACCGGGGACGTGCCGTTGCGCCGCGCCGCGACGCCGGATGAAATCACGGGAGCGGTCTCCTTCCTCGCGAGCGACGACGCCTCCTTCATTAACGGCGCGTTCCTGCTCGTAGACGGCGGCGCCGCCATCGTGGATGTCTCGGGCGCCGCCGTGGCCAAGGCCGGAGCGGGCTGGGGAGTGTAGGTTTTCGGGATTGCGGATCCACTGGATCCCGGAAAGGCAAGCCAAGGGGGGCGGGAATCGGATTCCCGCCCCCTTCGTGTTTCAGGAAGTCAGTTGCTCGCCACCATGGGGTGGCCAAGTTCCACCCACCGCAGCGAACCGCCGCTCAACACCTTGATCTTGTCGCGCTCGTAGCCGAGGATGTACAGTTCGTCGGCGATCATGGCGCTGCTGGCGTCGTCGGTGCAGTCGCAGTAGGTGACGACCAGCTTGTCCATCGGCAAGGCCATCAGCATCATCTGCCGCTCCATGGGGTCGCCGGTGGAATCGTAGTAGATGTTGATCGCGCCCTTGATGTGACCGGCCGTGTAGCTGCCGGCGTCCCGTACGTCCACCACGATGAAGTCCCCTCCGTCGTCGACCATCTTCTTCAACTCTTCCACCGAGATCCGGGGGATTTCCGGAAGCACCACGTTTTCCTCCGCCGCCGCGACCCCGATCGCGGGGAGAAGTAACAGCGTCATCATCAGGGTAGCCAAACCGTTTATCTTCATTTTTCCTCTCTTTGCGGTCGCTGCAAAATCTTGCAGAATTCGTTGGTATCGCCTTCGCTTTAAGTTTAACCGGCCCGCCGCTCGTGTCAATCTAATGCTTGTGTCTCCCGGCGGAATGACTTATAAGTAAATTGCTGCAAGCACAGTGCTCCGGTCTTGATAACCGCCGGGTTCCAGATTCGGGTGGCAGTCAAAAAAAAGATACTTTTGGGAGGATTACGATGAAGATCAAAGCAGCCGTAGTGCGCGAAAAGGGGGGACCGTTCCTCCTCGAAGAGATCGAGTTGGACGAACCGAGGGCCGACGAGATCCTGGTGCGCATCGTCAGTTCCGGACTCTGTCACACGGACCTGGTGGCGCGCATGCAGTACCTGCCCATACCGCTTCCCGGCGTATTCGGGCACGAGGGCGCGGGCGTCGTGGAAAAGGTGGGGTCCCAGGTGACCGCGGTGAAGCCGGGCGACCACGTGGCGACGAGCTACATGTCTTGCGGCGTTTGCCCCGCGTGCAAGACGGCCCGGCCGGCCTGGTGCGCCGAGTTCCGCCGCCTGAACTTCGGCGGGCGGCGTAACGACGGGACCGCGACCATGAAAAAGGGAACGGAGACCATTTACGGCTCCTTCTTCGGGCAGTCCACCTTCGCCACGCACGCCCTGGTGACCGAGCGCAACGTCGTCAAGGTGCGCCAGGACGTGCCGCTGGAGATTCTCAGCCCCATGGGTTGCGGCATCCAGACCGGCGCCGGCGGAGTCTTCAATTCGCTCAAGCCGGAACCCGGGTCGAACATCGTCATCTTCGGGATCGGCCCCGTGGGCATCAGCGCCATCATGGCGGCCGTGATCAACGGGTGCACGAGCATCATCGCGGTCGATATCCAGGAGGAACGCCTCAAGCTGGCCAAGGAGTTCGGCGCCACCGACGTCATCAATTCGTCCCAGGCGGACGCGGTGGAGGAAATCCGCAAGCTGACGGACGGGGGGGCGCAGTACACCCTGGAATGCACGGGAATCCCCGCCGTCTTCCGCCAGTCGGTCGACTGCCTCCGGATGGGAGGGGTCTGCGGGCTGATCGGGGTGGCCCCGGTCGGAATGGAGGCGAAGCTGGAGATGCAGACCATTCTCGACGGGCGCACGATCAAGGGGGTCGTTGAGGGGGACAGCGTCAGCGAACTCTTTATCCCGCAGCTGATCGAGTTTTACCGCCTCGGCCGTTTCCCCTTCGACCGGCTCCTGACCTTCTACCCGCTTGACAAGATCAACGAGGCGGTCGAGGACGCCGAAAAGGGAAGGGTGATGAAGGCGATCCTGAAACCCTAATCGTTCCCCTCGAACCGGAACAGGCTTTTCTGCACCACTTCGCCCCCGAGCGCCGCGCGCACGGGGGCGAAGCTTTTTCTGTGGACCGGCAGGGGGCCGAGGCGCCGGAGCGCCCCGAGGTGCTCGGGGGTCGGGTATCCCTTGTGGGAGGCGAACCCGTACCCCGGGTACACCCGGTCCATCTCCTCCATCTCGCTGTCGCGCGTGGTCTTGGCGATTACGCTGGCCGCGGCGATACTGAGCGAGAGCGCATCGCCGTGAATGATCCCCCGCTGGGGGCACCGGATGCCCGGGATGGTGCGCGCGTCCACCAGGACGAAATCGGGTGGGATCCCGAGTCCCTCGAGCGCCCGCCGCATGGCCAGGAGCCCCGCGCGATAGATGTTGAGCGCGTCGATCTCCCCCGGTTCGGCACGGCCGACACTCCAGCAGACGGCTTCCGACCGGATCCGGTCGGCCAGCGCGCCCCGGCGGCGCGGACCCTGGATCTTCTTCGAATCGTCGAGCCCCTCGAGCAGGTACCCCTCGGGAAGAATCACGGCCGCCGCCACCACCGGCCCGGCCAGCGGCGCCATCCCCGCTTCGTCCACCCCGGCGACGAGGCGGTAGCCCTCGAGCCGGAGTTCGGTCTCCAGGCGCCGCATCGCGTGCAACCGTTCGAGCTCCCTGGCTTTCGCCAGGGCACGCGCGCGGGCGCGTGTGGCCAGGCGTCGCGCCCCCGCCCTGGGGTCGCGCTCAAGCGCCGACAACACCCCGTCGAGCCCGGAGGGGTCGAGCCCCTCGAGCAGCGGGCCGATTTCACGCAGTGGCACTGTCGCCCATTCCCCGCGTCGTTTCATGCGTCCTCGCCGTCACGGGTTCCTGCGAGCGAGGGCGGCGGCCTTTCTCCGGGCTACCACCAGCGGCGCCGATTCCCGGTAAAACAGGCCGATGAAAAAGCAGACGCCGATACAGGCGGCACAGATGTACATGACCGCCGTGAGCCCGTACCTGTCGGCCACCATGCCGCACAGGATCGCGCCCAGCGTGGCTCCGAGCAACTCGCCCGTCAACTGGTTGGAACCGATGATGGTGGAAACGAAGCGCGGGTCGCCCGATTCGGCCGGGATGGTGGACTGCATCAGGGCGTTGACGCCCGTGCCGCCCCAGCCGACGAATGCAATGAACATGAGCAGCGGAACGCTGGCGGGGGCGGCGACCATGCCAAGGGGGGCGATTATGCCCATCAGCGCGGCGATCGAAACCAACGGCTTGCGACCGTACTTGTCGGATAAGCGCGGGATCAGCACTCCCCAGAGAATGGCTCCGACCCCGAAGCTGGACATCACCCAGCTCATCTGGGAGTCGGTGAGGCCTTTGACCTTCGTCAGGTAGCCGGGCCCGTAGGTGAGAACGCAGAAATACCAGCAGAGCAGAAAGAGTGTCCCGACAAGCGACAGGATCACGTTCCTGTTCTTGAAGAGTTCGAGATAGTTGATCTTCTCCCTGGGTTTTTCCGCTCCGGTTTCACCGGCGTTGACGGCCGTATCCGGATTCACCAGGAACTTCCAGATCAGGAAGGAAATGATGATCCCGGGAATGATGGTGACGACGAAGGCGGCTCTCCAGCCGATCGATTCGGCCAGGGCGACCTGGATGAGCGGGCCGAGCATCGACGATATCAACCCGACCGCCGAGACCTGCATCAGCCCCATGTTCATTCCCCTCCGGTGGGGAGACGACTGGGGGATGATGAAGCTCTGGGAAACGGGCATGACCGGCCCCTCGAACGCACCCATCAGCAGGCGCACCACCAGGAGCATGGCAAAGCCCGTCACCATGCCCGTAAGCATGGAACAGACCGAAAAGCAGAAGACCAGGGCCGCCAGCAGTTTCTTGCGCGACACCCGGGTATCGGCGATGTAGCTGCCGAACAGGCCGACGATGGACCAGGAAAACGAGAACACCGAAGTCGCCAGCCCAAGTTGGGTGTAGGTGATGCCCAGGTCCTCCATGACGAAGGTCTGCAGATTGGCGATGGCTAAACGGTCGAACATGACGAAGCCGAATGCCAGGGAGAGAATGATCACCATCCGGTTTTCATACCCCTTGCTCAATACTTGCTGCTGCACAGCATCACCTCGCTTTCATCCGTAAGAAATTGGTATGGCCGTCGGGCCAACAGGGTTTCGGCAATGGCTCGGCAAGATACTACTATAGATCCCGGGCATGGATGAAGCAATTTGCGGAGATCGGCGCGCCGGTGATGCCGCGGCCCGATCGGGCCTTCCCACCCGTATTCCGGACCGCTCTTACGGCACTCCCGCCGGCGTGGTATTCTTCATCGGCCGGCCGCGGGCGGAAGGAAATGACCGGGCGCATTTGAAACTCCCGGCGCCGCGGGGCATCTAAGGTTTCGTAGCGGATTGTGCGGCGGGCTATTTTCCAGCGGAGGAATCCATGAGAAGCGTGAAAATGATATTTCTGGCGCTCGCACTGCTTGCGGCGGCGGGGTGCAGCAGGAACATGACAGAAAGCGCGCAGGAAGCGCCGCCCGAGCCCGTGGAGGCACCGGCCCCGGTACCGGCTCCCGAACCGGCGCCCGTAGCCGAACCAGCCTCAGTGGCCGCACCCGAGCCCAGGGCGCCGCAACCCGCCGCGGTCGCTCCCGCCCCGCAGAAGGCGGCGGTCAGGGATGCGGCGCCCGCGCCGGAGGAACCGGCGGCGGTTCCGGCCGAGCCGGAGCCGGAGCCGCCGGCGCGGCTCCGGGAAGCGCCACCGCCCCCCAGGGCGCCCGAGATCCGGTACGCCGTGATCCCGGCGGGAACCCCGATCCACGTGAGGCTCCAGGATCCGCTCGATTCCTCGATCAACCTCTCCGGTGACGGCTTTCGCGCCATCCTCGACCAGGATATCCTCGTGGACGGGAAGGTGGCCGTCCCCCGGGGGAGCGTGCTGGACGGGAAGGTATCGCACGTGCAGCGCTCGGGCCGGGTCCAGGGGCGCGCCGTCATGTCCCTGCAGCTGGTGAACTTGTCGACGGGCGACAACAAGGTCGCCCTGCAGACGGATATCCGGACCTTCGAAGCCAAGGCCAGCACCAAGAAGGACGCGACGAAAGTGGGGATCGGTGCGGGCCTCGGCGCCGTGATCGGAGCCATCGCCGGCGGCGGCAAGGGGGCGGCGATCGGGGCCGCGGCCGGTGCGGGAGCCGGCGGCGCCACCGTGATGGCCACCCGGGGCGAAGAGGTCAAGCTCGAGGTGGAACAGGCCGTGGACTTCGAACTCGAGCGGGAGGTGCGCATCGCCCTGCCGCGGTAGGCTCCCTGTCGGCGGCGGCCCGGATGAGCCGCCGCCGCACCGAGCGGCTCAGGCTGACTCGAGCACCTTGAGGTAGTGCGCTTCGTACATCGGGATGATGCGCGCGGCGCAGAAGCGCTCCAGCGCCTTCCGGCGGCCGTTTTGCGCCATCCGCTCGGCCAGCGTCTCCCGGGTGAGGATTTCCAGGGCGCGGCGCGCCATTCCGGGGATATCCCCGGGCTCCACCAGGAAACCCTCCTCGCCGTCCGTCACCACCTCCGGGAGCCCGCCCACCCGGCTGGCCACCACCGGGACGCCGCACGCCATCGCCTCGAGCGCCACCAGCCCGAAGGACTCCGTCAGGCTGGGGAGGAGCAACAGGTCGGACGTGCCGATCCACTGCCCGATGCTGTCCTGCTTCCCGAGAAAATGGACCTTCCGTTCCAGACCCGCCTCGCGCGCGGCCCATTCGGCCCGTCCCCGTTCGGGTCCGTCCCCGACCATCAGTAACTTCGCGGGAATCTCCCGTGCGACCTGTTCGAAAATCCTCACAACCTCCACCGGTCGCTTGACGGGACGGAAATTGGACACGTGGATCAGGAGCTTCTCCCCGCCGGGGGCGAAGTGGCTCCTCAGCGCCGGGAGCTCCGCGGGCGCGTACGCCGCGCAGTCCACGAAATTGGGGATGACCTCGATCTCCCGGTCAGCCCCGATCATGCCGTGGGTGGCATCGGCGAGGTAGGCGCTGACAGCCGTGACCCCGTCCGACTGCTCGATCGAAAAGCGGGTGATCGGCAGGTAGGAGCGGTCCGCCCCAACCAGGGTGATGTCGGTCCCGTGCAGGGTGGTCACGGTTCTCAGCCTGCGCGGGAGGAGCATGGCCCGGGCCAGGTAGGCGCTGACGGAGTGGGGGATGGCGTAATGGCAGTGCAGCAGGTCCAAGTTGTGGCCGGCGGCGACCTCGGCCATCTTGGCGGCCAGCGCCAAGGCATAGGGGGCATGGTCGAACAACGGGTAGGTGGTCACCGCCACCTCGTGAAACTGGATATTGGCCCGCGCGGCATTGAGGCGCTGGGGAAGGGCATAGCTGATGAAATGGATGTCGTGCCCGCGGTCGGCCAGGCCCTGGCCGAGCTCGGTCGCGACGATGCCGCTTCCGCCGTAGGTGGGGTAGCAGGTGATGCCGATCTTCACGCGTCCTCTCCTTGCCGCGCCCGCGGCCACGGCTCACCGGTCTATATAGCACAAAGCGGCAGGCGCGGACAGCTCGTGGTGCCGATGGACGGCGGGCAGAACGATTGACAAGGTTTTCAGCTCGGGGCATACTGCCGTGGAGGCCCGATCCGCCGGATGTTCCGGCGGGGGAAGAGCAACACAGGCCGGCCTGGGGGGCCCCCCCAAGCCCAGCTATAGCAAACGCCCGATTATGACCGAACCCAGAACCCCTCATCGCGTCGGTAGCAACCGAAAGAAAAACCCGGTCCCCCTGTCCAGTCTGCGGGCGTCCGATGTCCTGAAAATGGTGCTGGAGGACCCGCGGCGGCTGGAGGAAATCGCCGGGATGCTCGAGGACCGCGACCGGGCCGTCCGGGACCGGGCGGCGGCGGTGCTGGGGCAGCTGGCCGACCGGCATCCCGAAAGGCTCCGGCACCTGATCGCCCGCCTCGCCCCCTCGCTCGAGGACGACTCTGCCTACGTGCGCTGGCACCTTGTCTACATCCTGGGAAGCCTGGGCTCCCGCTTCGACCTCGACACCGCCGATCTCATCGGCAGTTTGGCGGCGCGCCTCGACGATCCCAACCGCGTCGTACGCGTCACCGCGGTCAGGTCCCTGGCGCGCGTAGCCGGCAGCCGGCCGGGGGCGGTCGAGGCGTTTTTCGCCGGGCAGAAGAGAGAGATCCCCTCGGCCGTGGCGCGCTTCATCCGCGGCGCGCGCCGGGGCCGGTCCCGGAAGGACGGGCAATGATCACTTTCACCGCGCCGGAACCGGACAAACCGGGATCGATGGACAGTTGCGGCCGGGCGTACGGGGCCCGGGACGCGAGAGGTTGAGGGGCGCCTTGTTGGAAGAGCGGGACCGGATGACGCTGGCCGATGTGCGGGTGTTCGCACGCATCGGGGTGACCGGGGAGGAACGGTCCGCCGCGCAGGAATGCCGGGTGGATCTGGACCTGTACGGCAGCCTCCGTGCCGCGGCCGACAGGGACGATCTCGAGCGCTCCATCGACTACTGCCGAATCCTGGACTGCCTCGAGGAGACGGCGGCGGAACGGGAATACCGGCTGGTGGAAACCCTCGCCTGCGCTCTCGTCCGCGGGGTTCTCCGGGATTTCCCCGTATTCCGGGCCCGTGTCAGGCTGAGAAAACGGCCGGCCGCGCTCGCGGGGCGGCTTGGATTCGTCGAGGTGGAGGTGGAGGAGCGACGCAGGGACGGGAGGAGTGCATGAACCCGCAGGCGGACGCCGAACCGGGACTGGTCGCCTCGGGAATCGAACGGGTGGTGGCCTGGGCCCAGCAATACTCGCTTTTCATCTACCCTTTCGTCACCGCCTGCTGCGGCATGGAATACATGTCCACCGCCAGCGGACACTACGACATGGACCGGTTCGGCGCGGGCCTGCCCCGTTTTTCCCCGAGGCAGGCGGACGTGCTGCTGGTGGTCGGCACCATCAGCCACAAGATCGCCCCCGTGCTGCGGCGCGTATACGACCAGATGTGCGAACCCAAGTGGGTGATCGCCTTCGGCGCCTGTACCTGCACGGGGGGGTTCTACGACAGCTACGCCACCGTCCAGGGGATCGACACCATCCTCCCCGTCGACGTCTATATCCCGGGTTGCCCTCCCCGACCCGAAGCGGTCCTGGAAGGGCTTATGAAACTTCAGACCAAGATCGGCCGCCAGCGGCCCGTCATCCTCAGGTAAACCCATGTCCCCTTCCTCCGGCGGCGGCGAAACGCGCAGCATGCGGCTGAACATCGGCCCGTCCCACCCGTCCATGCACGGGGTCATCCGCCTGATCACCGAACTGAAAGGGGAGACCGTCACCCGGGTGGAGGCTGAAATCGGCTATCTTCACCGCGCCTTTGAAAAGAAGTGCGAGGATTCCAGCTGGACCCAGGTGATCCCCTACACCGACCGCCTGAACTACGTGTCGCCGCTGATCAACAATTTCGGCTACTGCGCCGCCGTAGAGAAGCTGATGGGGATCGAAGCGCCCGAGCGCGCCCAGTACATCCGAGTTCTCATGAGCGAGATCTCGCGCATCACCGACCATCTCACCTGCGTCGGCGCCGCGGCCATGGAACTGGGCGCCATGACCGCCTTTCTCTACCTGATGAAGGCGCGCGAATACCTCTACGATGTCGTGGAGAGGGTCACGGGCGCCCGCCTGACGGTGTCCTACGGCAGGATCGGCGGCGTCAAGGCGGACCTTCCCGAGGGGCTGGAGGAAGACCTCCCGCGGATCCTGGACGCCGTCGCCCGGGAGATCGGGGAAGTGGACCGGCTCCTGACGCGCAACCGGATCTTCGTCGACCGGGTGCGGGACGTGGGCGTGCTCTCCCGACAGGACGCCCTGAGCTACTCGGTCACCGGTCCCGTGGGGCGCGCATCGGGGGTCGATTACGACGTGCGCCGCGATTTCCCCTATTTCGTCTACGACCGGGTCGACTTCGAGGTGCCGCTGGGGGAGCGGGGGGACACCTACGACCGCTACCTCGTGCGCCTGGAGGAGATGCGCCAGAGCATGCGCATCATCCGGCAGTGCCTCGACCATCTGCCCACCGGCCCGGTCCGGGCCGGCGCGCCCGGGGGAGTCATCGAATCGTTCGACCTGGTGGACCGGGCAAAGCTGGGGAGCACGGAGGGGCTCGCCGGCGTCGAGTGCACGGTGCCGCCGACCCTGGACGGGTCGGAGCGCCCCTTTTACGAACGGATCCTCGCCCGCGACAAGCGGGCGGCGCTTCCGGCCAAGGCCGACACCTATGCCAACATCGAGGGCCTGATAAACCATTTTATGCTCGTCATGGACGGGCACGGGGTACGTCCCCCGGCCGGGGAGTCCTACTTCGCGGTGGAGGGAGCCAACGGGGAGCTCGGTTTTTTCATCGTCAGCGACGGAACGGACCGGCCCTGCAGGGTGCGGGTCCGCCCCCCCTGCTTTTTCGCCATGGCCGCCCTGCACAAAATGCTGGAAGGAGGGATGGTGGCGGACATCGTCGCCACTTTCGGTTCCATCAACATGATCGCGGGGGAACTGGACCGCTGACGCCCCTTCACACACGGGAACGGTACTGATGATAGCGCTCAAATCGAAACGTGAAATCGAAATCATGCGCGACTGCGGACGCATCGTCGCGGAGGTGCTCGCCGAGGTCGGGCAAAAATGCCGGGCGGGCGTCACCACGCTCGAGCTCGACCGCGCGGCGGCGGCGGCGACCGCGAAGAAGGGGGCGGTTGCCGCCTTCAAGGGATACCGGGGGTACCCCGCTTCCCTCTGCACCTCGGTCAACCATCAGGTGGTGCACGGCATCCCCGGTGACTACGTGGTGAAGGAGGGGGATATCGTTTCGATCGACTTCGGCGTACTGTACCGGGGATATTACGGCGACAGCGCCATCACCGTCGGCATTCCCCCCGTCGCCGCGGACACCGCCCGGCTGCTCGAGGTGACGGAGCAGTGCCTCTACCGGGGCATTGCGGAGATGCTGCCGGGCAATCATCTCTCCGACATCGGCCGCGCTATCCAGACGCACGCGGAGTCGGCCGGTTTCAGCCTGGTCAGGGAGTTCGGGGGCCACGGGATCGGCCGCAAAATGCACGAGGACCCGATGGTGCTGAACTACGTCACGGGCGGACGGGGAATCCGGCTCAAGACGGGGCTGGTGCTGGCCGTCGAGCCGATGGTGAACCAGGGGGGGAAGGAGGTCGAAATCCTCGCCGACGGCTGGACGGTAGTGACCTGCGACCGCAGCCCATCCGCCCATTTCGAACACACGATCGCCGTTACCGACAACGGCCCCGAAATCCTCACGCAGACGGCCGGGTGAAACGGATGCTTGAACGGATACTCCCCCACATGCGGTGCCCGCGTTGCGGCGCCGATCGGCTTGAACCCACGCCCGCAGGACTCCGCTGCCCCGCCTGTGGCGCCGCCTATGCCTCCAGGGAGGGGATCCTGGACATGATCGGGGATGATCCGGGAGAGGTGATCACCCCGTTCCAGCGGCTCATGCAGTCCCCGGCGATCGTTTCGATCTATGAGAATTCCTGGCGGCAGCTGGGCTATTACCTGGCCAGCTCCCGCTCGTTCGCCCGGGAAATGGAGACCGTGCTCGAGTTCGGAAAAGGGGAAAAAGAGGGGCCGGCGCTCGATTTGGCCTGCGGTCCGGGGGTCTTCACGCGCCCCCTGGCGCGCCGGTCGAAAGGGTTCGTCGTCGGGCTCGACCTGTCCTTCCCAATGCTCCGGCAGGCCGCCCGGCGGATCAGGGCGGAGGGGATCGGCAATATCCAGCTGATCCGCGCTTCGGCCTTCGCTCTCCCCTTCTCGGACGCCGTCTTCCCCCACGTGAACTGCTGCGGCGCCCTGCACCTGTTCGACCGGCCGGAAAAGGCCTTAGCCGAGATCGCGCGCGTGATCGGACCGGGAGGCGGATTCACGGTGCAGACGACGATTCGGCCCGGGCGATCGGCGGGACTGGCCTACATCCTGGAACGCTTCATCCGCTTCGGCTTCTTCAACGAACCTGAACTGCATCGCCTGCTCGGATCCCACGGCTTCGCCGTCGAGCGGGACGAGCGGCACCGCATCAGCTACACCTTCCTCGCCAGGCGGCTCCCGCCCGAAAACATGGTGGCTGTATAAATTGTAGATACGGCTTTTAGCCCTTTCTTGAAGACCATTTGCAGAGTTCGTGCTATGATGGGCGGGCGTAACCAGGGAGGGCCGTCCTAGATGTCCGCGCGAAAACTCAAGGAAGAGACCGAGTTTTTTTACGCCTACCTGCGCCAGAATGGACTGAAAAAGACCTACCAGAAAGACCTGATTCTCGAGACCTTCCTCAACACCGAGGGGCACCTGAGCGTCGAGGATATCTACGCCCTGATCAAGAAGCGGGACCGCAAGGTCGGAGTGGTCACCGTTTTTCGCACGCTCAAATCGCTCGTCGCCTGCGGCATCGCCCGGGAGATCACGCTGGGCGACGGACTGACCCGGTTCGAGCACCACTACCGCCACCCGTTCCACCACCATATCATCTGCACCGAGTGCCACCGCATCATCGAGTTCGTCTGCCCCGAACTCGAGCGGATCCAGGGGGAGATCCTCCGGAAATACAATTTCCAACCGGTCGACCACCAGTTCCAGTCCTACGGCTTGTGCGAGGATTGCCGCGAGCGGCGCACTCCCGTAAAGCGGCCCCAGCACGACACCGACAAGATCTTCGCCCGCGACGCCGTCAGGATGGCGCTCGAGGTGGCTGCGCATTTCCTTGAGTTCTACCGGTCGGCCGAGAGGCGGAACCAGGACCCGGAAGGAAAGAGGGTGTGGGCCTGCATGGCGGAGGAGGAGGAGCGCCAGATCGCCGGGCTCATCGACAGGCTCGATGAAATCATCCGCCAGGAGAAGGACCTGGAAAGCGCCCCGGTGTTCCTGCACCTGGAGCCCCGGCGCCTCGAGTCGCTCCTCCCCGACCTCGCGGACTACGAACGGGACGGGGAATTCCGGATGGATGCCCGGGCATCGCTCAGTCTCGCGCAGACGCTGGGCCGTGCTTCGGCCGAATTTTTCCGCGCCTTCGCGGAGCAGTTCGGCGACACCCAGGGAAAGCGGATCATGCTGGCCTTCGCCGGGTGGGAGGAATCCCATGTGGACGCCGTCCGCCAGGCGCTGGAACAGAACAGGGGCGGGCCCGGCAAAGCCGAGGCCGGCCGCCAGTAGGGGGGGATATGGATCGGCAGAAACCGCTCGGCATCTGGGAGAGGATGTACCTGGGGGAAGCGGCGCGCGGGCTGGCGCTGACCGCCCGTCATTTCCTCGTCAATTTCCCGCGCCACGTCGCCCGCGGCATCGGGATCGGGGTGGGGAAGGGGAACACGGTCACCATAGAATACCCCGAGGAGCGGCGCCCCTTTCCCCGCAGGCTGCGCACACGCCACCGGCTCATGCGGCGCTCCGACGGATCGCCCCGGTGCGTGGCCTGCATGATGTGCGCAACCATCTGCCCGGCCCGTTGCATCCATATCAGGGCCGGGGAACACCCCGACCCCAACATCGAAAAAAGGCCGCTCGAGTTCGACATCGACCTGGGGGTGTGTGTTTTTTGCGGGTTCTGCGTGGAGGCGTGCCCCGAGGACGCCATCCGGATGGACACCGGGGTGGTGGAGTTGTCGACCTACACCCGGGAAGGGATGATCTATCGCATGGATCAGCTGCTCGCCTGACCCCGCCCGGCGTTTTTCACCCCGCGCACCGCTTCCCGCATCCGGCGCACGTCCAGGTTCTTCCTGGCCGCCACCAGCTCCGCGGCGACGCTGGCGGCGATCTCCTCCGGCGTTTCCGAATCGATGTCGAAGCCCGCCGGGATGCACACCCGTTCCAATTCCCGCGGATCCACCCCCTCGCGCCGCATGGCGTCGAAGAGGATGTTCGTCTTTGCCAGGCTGCCCAGCATCCCGATATAACGGGCCGAAGCCCCGGAGGCGAAACGGAGACAGGCGCGGTCGGTCTTCGGCCGCTGGGTCGCGATGAAGAAATAGGAGGCCGCGGGCACCGCGAGAGCGGACAGGTCCGCCTCCCAATCCTGGACGAGCCGGACCACCGCGCCGGGAAAGCGCTCCGCGCGCGCGTATTCCGCGCGGTCGTCCAGCACCGTGATTCGGAACCCGAGCGGAGCGGCGGCCGCAGCCACGGCGCCTGCCACGTGTCCCGCCCCGAAAATGAATAGGGCGGGATCGGGGAGAACGGCTTCCAGGTAGATCTGCATCGAACCTCCGCACACGAGCGCACGCTCGTCATGATCGATACCGGATAGATCGAACGTCATCAGGCGCGACTTTCCACTCTCGATGAGACGGGCGGCCTCCCGGCAGACTTCCTCCTCGACGAGCCCGCCCCCCACGCTCCCGATGCGCTCCCCGCCCTCGATCCAGATCATCTTGGCCGCGTCCTTGCGCGGGCTCGCTCCCTGGTGGGCGATCACGATGGCCAGAACCGAACGCCGTCCCTCGGCGCGCAGTGCCGCACTTTTCCCGAACAGATCCTCGCGCATTTCATGAAGGTATCACACGCCGTGCGCGGGCCCAAGACGCGATCGGGGCATTGACTGCGGCCTTCGCCCCAATGTACTATCAACCCTTTGCCATCCCATGGCTTATGGGGTCGCGGCCCGATCGGGACCCTGCAGCCACTTCGACGCCACAGGGGGAGTCTTGAGCGATCCAGCAAACACGTTCGATGTTGCCGTCCTGGGAAGCGGGCCTGGAGGGTACGTGGCCGCGATCAGGGGGAGCCAGCTGGGGCTGCGTGTTGCCCTCGTCGAGCCCTATGCCCGTTTCGGCGGCACTTGCCTGCACCAGGGGTGTGTCCCCACCAAGGCGCTGGCGGAGGCCGCCCGCCTCTACCGGCAGGCCTTGAAGGGAAAGGAATACGGCGTCCTCTGCGCCGACCTCCGGTTCGACCTCGCCCTGGCACGGGCGCGCAAGGAGCGCCTGGTCAAGAAACTCTCCGCGGGGATCGAGTTTTTGCTGAAAAAAAACCGGGTCGATACGATCCGGGGGAGCGGCAGGCTGGGGGCCCCGGGGGTGGTGGAGGTACGGGGCGAGGAGGGGATGAGGGAGATCCGCGCCCGCCATATCGTCATCGCCACGGGGTCCGAGAACAAGAACCTTCCCGGCCTCGAGCCGGACGGCCGGAATATCATCTCCCACAAGGAGATCCTCGAACTGGACCGGGTGCCGGGGAGCCTCCTCGTCGTCGGGGCGGGCTCTATCGGCATCGAGTTCGCCTCCATCCTCTCCCTTTTCGGATCCCGGGTCACGGTGGTTGAAATGTTGCCGCGCATCCTTCCGCTCGAGGACCCGGAGATCTCCAGGGAGTTGCAGAAGATCCTCACCAGGCAGGGGATCCGTTTCCTGACCGGCGCCCGGGTCGAACGGCTCGAGGCGTGGGAGGAAGGGGTCCATGCGGAGATCGTCGATGCGGAAGGGAAGCAGGAGAAGATCGAAGTGGACAAGGCGTTGATCGCCGTGGGACGATCGCCCTCGACCCGGGACCTTGGACTCGAACAGGCGGGTGTGGAGACCAAAGAAGGGTTTATCCCGGTCGACGGTGACATGCGGACCAATGTCGCGGGGATCTACGCCATCGGCGACGTCGTGCCGACTCCGGCTCTGGCGCACCTGGCGTCGCACGAAGGGATGGCCGCAGTGGAAGCCATCGCCCGCGGTCGGGCGACTCCCATCAACTACGACCTGGTTCCCGCCTGCACCTTCTGCCACCCCAAGGTAGCCAGCGTGGGGCTCACTGAACCGGAGGCGGCTCGGCGGGGGTTCGACGTGGTCGTGGGCCGCTTCCCGTTCGCCGCGGTGAGCCTGGCGACCATCCTGGGCGAAAACTCCGGCTTCGTCAAAATCGTCAGTGAAAAAGGGAACGGGCGGATCCTCGGAGTGCACATGATCGGCCCGCACGTCACCGAACTGATATCTGAGGGGACCGCCATTATCGGCCTGAGGGGGAGTGCGGCCGACGTTTCCGCCCTGATCCACCCACACCCCACCCTTTCCGAGGGACTGATGGAGGCGGCCCGGGCGCTGTATGCCGGGGCCGCCATCCATATCTGAGCGGCTTATGCATCCGGTCGAATGCCTAGCCGTCTGGCTGGGGCGATTGCCGTTTTCCGAAGCCCTGGAGCTGCAGATGCGGATCTGCGGGCTCAAGAAACAGGGCGAAGGTCCCGACGTGCTCCTGCTGGTGGAGCACCCCCCCACGATCACCCTGGGCCGAAACGGCGGGCGCGAGCACCTGCTCGTGGACGAGGAGACGCTCGGGCGCAGGGGGATCGAAATGCACCACGTCGATCGCGGCGGGGCGATCACCTACCACGGTCCGGGGCAGCTGGTCGGCTACCCGCTCCTGATGCTGGGAAAGGGGGAGCGCAATGTGCGGGGCTACATGCGCAACCTGGAGCAATCGCTCATCGACCTGGTCGCCGCCTACGGGGTAGCCGCGGGACGGGAGGAGGGCTACACGGGAGTCTGGACCCCCGGCGGCAAGGTTGCGGCCATGGGTGTCCACATCAGCCGATGGGTGACACGCCACGGCTTCGCGCTGAACATCAACACCGACCTCACCTACTACGACCTGATCGTCCCGTGCGGGATCATCGGGAAGAGCGTCACTTCCCTGTGCGCGCTGCTGGGCCGTCCGCTGGACCTGGAGGAGGTGGCCGACCGGTACCTGCCCTGTTTCGGCGCGGTGTTCGGGCGCACCATGACCGCGGTCGACCGGGGTTTTCTTGAAAGTATATTTGGAGGGTCCCCCGGGGTTCAGTCGGAAATGTAGCGACCGGTGTGGATGTAATTCATCACGATGGCGGTCCCGAGCGAGGCCAGGGAGGCCAGGTTGTGACTTTCCCTCCCGGGAACCTGGACGAGTTGGAGATCGCTGCAGCAGCGGGCTAACCAGCCGATGACGGGGGCCACCACCCGGTCGCGCGCCCCGGTCCAGCGCGAAATCGTCTCCAGCAGGAAGCCCCGGTTCTTGTGGATCAGTTCGCTGGCCGGAATCGCCCGCTTGTATCCGTTGGTGGGCGAAGAGAAGATCCTGTGCAGTTCCTCGTCGTACACCCCCAGCGCCTTGGCCTTGAAGCGGGCGAGCGCGCGCCCGTAATACTCGATCAGGGTGTAGGTTTTCGAATCATACGGGGAGTCGAGGTAGCCGGCGCCGACGACGGGTTTTTTCCGGGCGATCCTCTTCATGGTCCTGTCCATGTATTCGAGCTTTCTAATGGCGGGCCAACGGCCGTAGACCTTCCTCCAGTTCGAACGGGGGGTCAACCAGACCGAAAAGGTTTCCGCGAAATCTTCGTCGGGGTGGGCCTGGGCGTAATATTTCGGATTGTTCAAGCTTTTTACGTAGGATTTGCTGTATGGATTAAACTTATACTTGAAGTTTATGGGGTATTTAGCGTTAAAATCACCAAATATTTCCTCCCACTCGGGGTCCTGGTACAATCGGTAGGCGTAGTTGACGGCGTGTCCCGCCTCGTGCCGGAGCAGGAGGAGAAGGTCCTTCCTGTCGTAGCGCATGTACCCCATCTCCTGCTCAATGCGCAACAGGCGCCGGTCGGCGAGATAGAAGGGGATACCGATGATGGGCACCCGGTCGGGGCACCCCCACTCGTCCCCGGCGCAAGAGAAGTAATAGGGGGGCTTGAAGCGAAAGCCCTTGCGATCCATTTCATCGTAAAGCTTCTGGATACAACGATATAAAAGAGTTTCCTCCAGGCGCAATTCGAGGTCGCACACCCGCGTGTTGAGCAGGGCGTACCTTTCCGTCTCCCAGTTGTGCTTGAATGCAAGCGCCGTCGCCATCAGGCCCGCCATCCTTGTTAATCCAGATTATATGCGACCGGGGTGCGGGGGACTAGCGAATTGTGACAAAACTTGCATTACTGTATGTTACTGAAATATTTGAACTTGTTCTGCAGAGCTAGGGAGACGGCGACGGCGGGGAGATCCGGATTTCGGAAGCGACTCCGTCCAGGTCGACACCGCTTTTCTTCACTTTTTTCAGTTCCATTTCGACCTGGATCGCGGAAAACTGCTCCAGGCTTTCGAATTCAACCGGCTTTCCGTCCATCGTGATCTTGGCCGCGGAGGCGTCAAGAAGATACTTTTTCTTATCAGCGATACTGGAGACCAGGATCAGTTTTTCCGAGCTGGAAATGGAAAGGAGGCGATAGGCGCCGGCTTCCAGCGCCGGCGCCCGGACCACGAGCCCTGCCGAACCCTGCGCCAGCAGCAGGACAAAAAGGATCCGCGCCCATGATCTCCCGATTTTTCGCATTCCGACTCTCCTTGCGGCTGTATAGTATTATAGCCGAAAGCAGATTGACGATCGCCTTTTTTATGGAGCGAGAACCATGGAGACCGCCGCCCGCCGCCTGGTTGTTTTATTGGTGCTGATGATTCTTTCCTGCGGCACCGCCCCGGGCCGGACCTTTCTGGTTTTCCCCTTCGATGAATCGTTTGCCGGGGACGCCCTCGATTGGGTGGGAGAAGGGATCGCCCAATCCCTCTCCGATCAGCTCGAGGAGATGGGCGTCGGCGTCATCGGCCGCGCCGCGCGCCTGGAACTGGTGGAAAGCAACGACCTCCCCCCATCGGCGCGTTTGAGCCGGGGGACCATGATCCGGGTGGCGCAGGCCTCCGGGGCCGACGTCCTGGTCTTCGGCCGCTGCGGTGGGGCGGAAGAGGGTCTCGAGATCTCGCTGCGCACCCTCGATGTGGCGTCGCTCCGGCTCGGCGGGGAGATCGCGGCCGCAGGTCCCCTGGCGGCGCTGCCGCAGCTCGAAAACGAGTTGGTCTGGAGAATGCTCCTGCACACCGGGCTTGACGGCGGCATCCCGCGGGAAAGGGTCGCAGCCCTGACCCGAAAGATCCCCAATCCCGCCTGGGCCAGTTACATCCGAAGTTTTTCAGCCCCGAGCGAAAAGGAACAGATGCGGCTCCTCTCGGCGGCCCTTGCGGACGGCGCCCCTTTTCCGGCGGCTCATTTTTACCTGGGGCGCCTCCACTATCAAAACCGGCAGTGGCCCCAAGCCGTTTCCCACCTGCTGCATGCGACCGGAACCGGATTGTCCCAATGGCAGCGGGACTTCTGGCTGGGCAACAGCCTCATGCAGTCGGGGCGCTTCCTGGAGGCGATCCGCGCCCTGTCGCCGGCGGCCTTCCTGCGGCAGCACCCGCCGGCGCTCAACAATTTCGGCGTCACCTGTCTCCGGATCGGGGAAGACACCGCCGCCTCCTACGCCTTCGCCTTCGCCCATGCCCGTGCCCCGCACGACCCGACCATCGCCGGCAACCTGGCCCTGACGCGCAGCCTGCGGGGGGATTCCCGCACCGCGCTCGCGGAGCTCGAGAAGACGATCCCAACCTACCCGGAAAGCGGCATGCTCCACTTCATCCGGGGCTTCCTGTTGCGCGCCAACGGGGACGCCGGCCGGGCGGCCGACGCCTTCGACAGGGCGAAGAACCTGGGCGTTTCCCTGGAAAAACTGGAATCGCCCGACCCGCGCAGTTGGAGCCGCCCGCTGCTGCAGGAGCAGCCGTCCGGCGGCGGCTGGGGAGCGGCAAAATAAGATCGCCCGGCATCTTGACAACCACCGCGCGCACCCATAAGATAGCGAATCTGAAATGCCGAAGTGGCGGAATTGGCAGACGCGCTAGGTTCAGGGTCTAGTGGGCTTAAGCTCGTGGGGGTTCGACTCCCCCCTTCGGCACCATCCCTTGTCTATCATCCATAAACCTCAACCGGCACCGGGATGAAGGAGAGCACCAGGATCGCCAGGACGACCAGGGCGAGCCAGTGCCGGGCGGCGCCCAGGGGTTCGCCGTCGTCGAGCGTCGCCGGGTGGTAAAAGCGCACCCGGAGCCCGATCACGAGCAGCATCGCGGCGAAGAGGAGATAGGAGGGAGTGGGCCAGCCGGCGAGCCCCACCCCCGCCAGGGCGCCCAGGGCTGCGATCGAAAGGCTTTTCTGCCGCTTGCGGCCCAGGATGGCATAGGCGATGTGCCCTCCGTCGAGTTGCCAGATGGGCAGGAGATTCAAGCTGGTGACCAGGAGCCCGATCCAGGCCGCCATCACCACCGGGTGCGCCAGGAGATCCTGGCGTGCAGGCGCGTACCCCACGAGCAGCATCCCCGCCAGCCGGAACAGGAGCGGTTCGCCGAAACTCAGCCCCCCGCCGTCCAGCGCCCCCTTGGGTACCAGGGTGGACAGGCGGAAGCCGACGGCCATAACCGGCAGCGTGACCGCAAAGCCCGCGAGCGGACCGGCGATCCCGATGTCGAACAGCGCCCGCAAGCCCCGAAACGGGGATCGGATCCGGATGAAGGCGCCCAGGGTGCCGGTCAGGGGGAAGGGGGCGGGAATGAACCACGGGGGGCTGGCCTGCATCCGGTAGTAGCGGCAGGCGAGAAAATGGCCGAATTCGTGGGCAAGCAGGATGGCAAGGAGCGACAGGGAGAAGGGAAGCCCCAGCAGGAGGATCCCGGGGCGGGAGAGCGCGAGGCGGAGGAGGAAAAAGAGCTCCGGGCCACCCAGGGCATAGAAGAGGCCGGCGAGAGTGGTGGTGATGAATGTGACCCCCAGCAGTGCCCAGAAGGCGCCCCATTGCCGCCGGGTAGGCCCCGGATTTTCGTGGATTCCCGGAAGAATGGAGGTCACAATCGGGCTTTCTGGCAACTGCGGAGCGAGGCTCTACCCTTCGGCGTCGGGCGCGATCTTTTCGGCGCGGATCTCCTTGCCCGGCTTGAATCGGATGGTCTTTCCAGGGGGAATGGCCACTTCCTCCCCAGTGCGTGGATTGCGTCCGACGCCGCTTTTCCTGGGCTTTACGATAAAGACCCCAAACCCGCGCAGTTCAATTCTTTCGCCGCGCTTCAGCGCGTTCTTGAGCGAATTGAACACAGATTCCACCGCAATTTCCGCCTTGACCTTGGTGATATTCAGCTGCTCCGCGACGCGGTTTACGATGTCCTGCTTTATCACGCTGAACCTCCCATAAATTGGTGAGAGCATTTTACTTGTGGTCAAAAACGCTGTCAAGCCATTTCTATTTACATGATTTTGCGCGGATGATAGACTCGCTACCTTTCAAGGAGTCCGCGCAGATGGTTCTACCCGATCACTGGATCCGCTCAATGGCCAAGACCAAACGCATGATTTCCCCCTATGCCGAGCAGGGGCGCCGCAAGGGCAGGATTTCCTACGGCGCTTCCTCCTACGGGTACGATTTCAGGCTCGCCGACGAATACAAGATCCCCGATTTCGGTGGAATGAAAATCTCCGACCCGAAAAAAATGGACCGGCTCCCCTTCGAAGATTTCAAGGGGCGCTCGTGCGTCATCCCCCCGAACTCGTTCGTCCTGGGGCGGTCGCTGGAATATTTCCGCATCCCGCGCGACATCCTCGTTTTGTGCCAAGGCAAATCCACCTACGCGCGCTGTGGCGTCATCGTCAACGTCACCCCGCTGGAACCGGAATGGGAGGGGTATATCACAGTGTCGCTGGTCAATGCCTCCCCCGTACCGGCCCGGGTCTATTCGGGGGAGGGGATCGCCCAGTGCGTGTTCCTGCGCGCCGAGAGCGACTGCACGGTCTCCTACGCCGACCGCAAGGGGAAATATCAGGCGCAGCAGCAGATCCGCCTTGCCCGGGTCTAGGGGGACGGGATGGCCGCACCGCGAAACCTAACGATACCGGCGGGACTGCTCCTGGCGCTGGCGCTTTGCGCGCCGATTGCCGGCTGCGGCTACCGCATTGCAGGCTCCATGGGGCGCCTGCCGGGGGGGGCGCAGTCGCTGGGAATCCCCACCCTGCGCAACCTGACCAATCAGCACGGGATAGAGCAGACACTGACCGCAGCGCTGCTCGAGGAGTTTTCGCTCCGGACGCCGGGGCGGGTCGATTCACGCCCGACAGGGACGGACGCCGTGCTGATGGGGGAGATCGTCGAGATCACCTCCACCCCGGTCACGTTCGGAACCGAACAGGCCGGCTCGCGCACCTTCGGCACCTCCTTCGTAATCACGGTCCGGTCGAACTTGAGGCTGGTGCGCCCGGACGATTCCGCCGTGCTCTGGCAAAGCACCGACCTGGTCTTCCGGGAGCGATACGCGCTCAACGCCAGCATCGCCGACTTCTTCTCGGAGGAGAATCCAGCCCTCAAGCGGCTCGCGCGCGCCTTCGCCGCGAGCGTCGCCGGCGCCGTCCTGGAAAGGGCAAGCCCATGATCATCAAGAACCTGGAAGCCCTGGAGGCCGACCTCCGCGCCCGGTTGAGGCCGGTGTACCTCCTGATGGGGCCGGAAGAACTCCTCTGCCGCGAGGCGTTCGAGATGCTCCGGGAAAAAGTGCTGACCCCGGGGTCCGCCGATTTCGACCTTTCGGAGTTCGAGGGGGGCGCCGCCACGGCGAGCGAGATCCTTGACGCGGCCAACACCTTTCCGATGATGTCCGCCCGCCGCCTCGTCGTCGTCCACAAAGCCGGCAAGATCCGGGAGGAAGACCAGGAGGCGCTCCTTGCCGGGATCGAGACCCTCTCCCCCAAAACCGTCCTGGTCTTGTGGGCGGGGGAACTGGATCGCCGCCGGAAGTTCTACCGGACCTTCCAGCAGCGGCACTGCGTGTGCGAATTCCAGGGCCTCAAGGAGGCGGCGCTGGAGCGCTGGGCGGCGGCACGGCTGCGCGCCGCGGGTTACAAGCTCTCCCCCGAGGGACTCAAACGGGTGACGGAAATGGTGGGGTCGGACCTGCAGACGCTGGCGGCGGAACTGGACAAGCTCATGCTCTACGCCGGCGGCGCGAAAACGATCCCGGCGGAGGCGATCGATGGGCTGGTACGCTCGAGCCGCCAGTACACCATCTTCGAACTCACCGACGCCGTGGCGGCCCGGGACCGCAACCGTGCACTCGTGCTGCTTGCCAGTCTGCTGGGGATGGGGGAGCACCCGCTGGTGGTCGTCACCATGCTGGCGCGCCACTGCCGCCAGATCCTGATCGCCAGGGAATGCCTCGCGCAACGGGTGCCTCGGCGCGAGATCGCCGCGGAGGCAGGCGTGCCGTTTTTTGTCCTGGACAAGTTCCTGGGGCAGGCGCAACGGGCGGAAAGGGCCGTCATCGATGAGATGATCCTGCGCCTGGCCGCCATCGACAAGCAACTGAAATCATCGGCCCTGGACGGGCGCATGCTGCTCGAAGGGCTGATCTGCGCGCTGGTGTGACTCCCCGCGGGGGGTCAGTCCTGGGCGGGGCGGGACATGGCCGCGTTCAGGCGCCGGGTCAGGCGCGATTTCTGGCGCGCCGCCGCGTTGCGGCTGATCACTTTTTTCTGCCGGGACTTGTCGATCGTGGAATAGAGATCGGACAGCGTTTTCCCCATATCCGCCGAAACTTCTCCTTCGAGCTCTTTGCCGAACTTTTTGAGGCAGGTGCGGAGGTTGCTGCGGTTGCTGCGGTTGTTTTCCCTGTGCTTCAGGTTCTGCCGGTGTGCCTTAAGGGCCGACGCATGATTCGCCATTCGGACTCACTCCCATTGGATATTCCAGACCAGCGGAGAAGACGATGACTTCATCTCCTCCTAAAAACCCTTTACGATACAATCAGTTATGATCTATGTCAAATTCTTTTTTCCGATTGACTTCGCCCGTGGGCGGTCCTAGAATTCAGAGTGAACATGAAAGCGCGATCTTGTTTTGGAAGCATACTTTCCGGCAAATTCCCGAACCTTCCGACATTCCCCTATTCGAGGTTAAACCCAGTCCGTAGATGAGAAAAGTCCTCCTGTCCGACCGCAGCCTGCAGCTTTTGTTCGGCCCTCTTGACGAAAACGCGAAGTTTCTCGAAACCCTGTTCGACGTTACGATCCAGACCCGTGACGGCGGGCTGACAATTGACGGCGAGGAGAAGGATGTCGCCGCACTCGAACGGATCATGCTTGATTTTTCCGTCCTTGCGGACCAGGGGCATGCCATTTCCAATGGCGACCTGAAATCGGCCTTCCGCCAGATCGCGGAAAACGCCGCCCTTTCGCTTCACGATTTCTTCCCCAAGATGCAGCTGCTCACCGGCGGGAAGCGCCAGGTGTCCCCCAAGAGCCCCAACCAGCGGCGCTATATCGAGGCGATCCAAGACAACGACATCGTCTTCGGCATCGGGCCGGGAGGGACGGGGAAGACGTTCCTGGCCGTCGCGATGGCCCTCACCTGCCTCATCGAAAAGAATGTGTCCCGCATCATCCTCACCCGCCCGGCCGTCGAAGCGGGGGAACGGCTGGGATTCCTCCCCGGCGACATCGAGGAGAAGATCAACCCCTACCTGAGACCGCTGTACGACGCCCTGCACACCCTGCTCGAGGCCGAGAAGATCCAGCGTTACATCGAGCAGCGGACGATCGAGATCGCGCCCCTGGCTTTCATGCGCGGCCGTACGCTGGGGGACGCCTTTATCATTCTGGACGAAGCGCAGAACACCACCTCGGAACAGATGAAAATGTTCCTGACCCGGATCGGCATGCGCTCCAAGGCGGTGATCACGGGTGATGTCACCCAGATCGACCTGCCCCTCGGGCGCGCCTCGGGGCTGGTGGAGGCCCGGAAGATCCTGGGAAATGTCGAGGGGATCGCGTTCTGCGCCTTCAACGAAAACGACGTGGTGCGGCACCACCTGGTGCGGCTGATCATCAAGGCCTACCAGCGGCATGCCGAAAAGGAATCGGGGAACGGGGGCCATGAGCGCCATGAGTAAAGATCCCAGGATCAAGCTGGGCGTCCTCTTCGGCGGCCGATCGGGGGAGCACGAGGTTTCCCTCGCCTCCGCCGCCAGCGTGATCGCGGCCCTGGACCCCGGCGCCTACGAAATCTACGCCGTTGGTCTCACCCCTTCCGGCCGGATCGCGCGCCCCGACGAACTGCGGCGCATGCTCCCCGGGGAACTCTGGGACCGGGTCCGGCCGCTTGCAGTCCTCGGTTCGGCCGCGTCCCTCCTGTCGGTCCGCTCAGACGCCGCGGGGGAGACGGAAGACGCCGGGGCTCCCGAGCCCGATATTTGGTTTCCCCTGCTGCACGGGCCGTACGGAGAAGACGGCACCCTGCAGGGGCTGCTGGAAATGGCCGGCCTCCCATACATCGGGTGCGGGGTACTGGCTTCGGCCGTGGCCATGGACAAGGACATCGCCAAGCGGCTGCTCGCCCAGGCGGGGCTTCCGGTGACCCCTTCCCTGACGGTCACGGCGCACGAGCTGGACACCGACCTGGAAGCGGTCCGACACACGGCCGAGCGCGCGTGGGGCTACCCGATGTTTTCCAAGCCGGCCAACCTCGGCTCCTCCGTCGGCGTGCACCGAATCGGCGCCCGGGACGAGTTCGCGGCCGCCGTACGCGACTCGGCCCGTTACGACCGGAAGATCTTGATCGAGAAGGGGATCGACGGCAGGGAACTGGAATGCGCCATCCTGGGAACCGCCGCTTCGGTGGTGGGGGAGGTGGTTTCCGCCGGCGAGTTTTACGACTACGAGTCGAAATACGTCAGCACGGAAAGCCGGCTGGAAATTCCGGCGTCGATCGACCCGGCGACCTCCGACACCATCCGAGCGCTGGCCCTCAGGGCATTTGCCGCGCTTGACGGCAGCGGCCTGGCCCGCGTGGACTTCTTCCTGGAGCGGGATTCGGGCACGATCTGGATCAACGAAATCAACACCATGCCGGGGTTCACCCCCATAAGCATGTACACCAAGCTCTGGGCGGCAACCGGCGTGCCCTTCGGGGACCTGGTCGCGGAATTGATCCGCCTGGGCCTGGAGCGCTTCGGGGAGAAGAACGGCAGGAGAATTTCCCCGCGGCAAGTGTGCGCCGGGTACGATCCCGCTTGAACCCCCGGCGGTGCTCACGCTACTATCGAGGAAACGGCAGGAGGATACGCCATGAGCTCTTTTGAACCGGACGATGCGCTCCGCGACCGGCTGCTGCGCGAAAACGAGGAATACCGGATGCTGGCCACCGAGCACCAGGAACACGAGCAGCGGATCGGGGACCTGACCCGCAAGCCCTTTCTCAGCGAAGAGGAGAAGGTCCTGGAGAAGACACTGAAGAAAAGGAAGCTGGCTCTCAAGGACCAGATGTACGCCCTGATGCAGCGGCACCGGAGAGAGACGGCGGGCGATCGCCGTTGAGCACCGGGTTCCGGCGGCGAAATCCGCCCCGGCCCGATTTTCCACAAACACCGACATCCCGGAAGGGCAGCCCCATGGCAACCGACGCGTACCGATTCCTGCTCCCGCTCCTGGCCCTGGGCGGCCTCTCCCTCTTTTTCGGCCTCCCGGCCCTGGCCGTGGCGTTGCTGTTGCTCGCGGCGTTCACCGCCTTCTTCTTCCGCAACCCGGCCCGCCGCATCCCGGATGAACCGGGACTGGTGGTCTCCCCGGCCGACGGGAAGGTGGTGAAGATCTCCCGGGCCGATGACGGTACGCAGACCCTCAGCATCTTCCTCAGCATCTTCAACGTCCACGTCAACCGTTCCCCCATCGACGGGATCCTGGAAGATCTCCGGTACCAACGGGGAAAATTCAAGGTCGCCTTCGACGAGGAGGCGTCGCGCGTCAACGAGCAGAACATCCTCACGATCGCCGGGGGGGACGTACGGCTCGTGGTCAAGCAGGTCGCGGGGCTGATCGCCCGCCGGGTCCTGTGCTGGAAGAAGCCGGGCGAGCCGGTCCGGCGGGGGGAGTTGATCGGCCTGATCCGGTTCGGTTCCAGGGTCGACGTCATCGTCCCGCAGGGTGTCCGGCTGCGCGTCGGGGTGGGCGACCGGGTCCGCGGCGGATCGAGCGTGATCGGAGAGTGCGTATGAACGAACGGGCGACGGAGGATGCCGGGACGGGGCGCCGGCGCCTGGGCCGGAGCATCCTCGTCCTTCCCACCCTTTTCACGGTCGGGAACATCTTCTGCGGGTACTATGCCATCCTGTCGACGATGAACGGGTTGTACGCCCACGCAGCCTATGCCATCGGGGTCGCCATCCTGCTCGACTCGATGGACGGGTTCATCGCCCGGCTCACCCATTCCACTTCCGCCTTCGGGCTGCAGCTCGATTCGCTCGCCGACGTCATCTCCTTCGGCATCGCCCCCTCGGTGCTCGCCCTGGTCTGGGGGATGCAGCCGATCGACCAGCGGATTGCCTGGATCGCCGCCTTCACTTTCACCATCTGCGGGGCCATGCGCCTGGCCCGTTTCAACATCCAGGCGGGGAACCTGAAATACTTCGTTGGGCTCCCGATCCCCGCCGCCGGCGGGGCCGTCGCCGCCATCGTTCATTTTTTCGGCGGGCGCGTGACCGGAACCGCGGCCGCAAGCCTGATGGCCGTCGTCGTGTTCACGCTGGCGCTCCTGATGATCAGCACGCTGCGCTTCAGCAGCCTGAAGCACGTGGCGCTGGGGAGGAAATCGCACCTGGCGGTCCTGGTCATGGCCCTCCTCGTGGCGCTCATTTTCTATCTCTCCCGGCCGACCCTCCTGGTCCTGGCCTGGGGCTACGTGCTGTCGGGGCCGGCGCTGAAACTCTACACGGTAGTGCGGCGCAAGAAGCCCGCGGACGAAGGGGCGCCCGCGGAGTCGCCGCGCTGAGCGGACACGCCGCCCCGTCGAATCGCTCCCATGCCCTTACACGAGCTTGAAGCCATCATCCTGCGACATTACCCATTGTCGGACGCCGACCGCGTCATCGTGGCGCTCACGCGGGAGCAGGGGAAGGTGCGCGCCGCCGCCCAGGGGATCAGGAAGCCCAAAAGCCGCCTGGCCGGGTGCCTGGAACCCTCCAACCACGTGCGCCTCCAATTCTGGAGCCGGGAGGGAAGGGATCTCGGCCGGGTTCGCAGCGCGGAGGTGATCCACTCTTTCCTGGGGCGGGATCCCGACTTCGGGCGGATGTGCGCCTTTTCCTATTTCGCCGAGCTGGTGAACGAACTGGTCCCGGAGGGGCAGGAGAGCCCGGCGATGTTCCGGCTCCTGCTGTCGTCGCTGCAGGCGGGGGCGGGGCGCCCCGTGAACCGGGCGCTGGTGTGTTATTTCGAAATCTGGTGCCTGAAGCTCGGCGGCCTACTGCCGAATTATGCCTATTGCTCCGGTTGTGGCAAGTGTGTTAAAGATAAGGGGTTTTTGGCATGGATAGAAGCCGGTCAAGCGCGCTGTCCGTCCTGCGCGGAGGGGCGTGGGTTGCCGGTGGGACCGGCGGCCGCCGCGGCCCTGGAAGCGATGATGGCGTCGCCCCCCGACCGGTTCGCGGCGCTGACATTCCCGGCGGGAGCCCTCGAGGATCTTGAGCGTCTGTCGCGCAGGCTGCTCGGGATGCACCTGGACAAACAACTGAAATCCTACCGGATTTTACGCGAGGCGTTTCAAGGCGAATAGATGCGACCTAAAAACCTTCAGCAGATCATCCTTGCCCTGGAGCGGTTCTGGGACCGCAGGGGGTGCATACTCCAGCAGCCCTACGATCTCGAGGTGGGCGCGGGGACCATGGCCCCGGAAACCTTTCTCCGGGTCCTGGGTCCCGAACCCTATAGGGTCGCCTACGTAATGCCCTCGCGCCGGCCCACCGACGGGCGGTACGGCGACAACCCGAACCGGGTGCAGAAGCATCACCAGTACCAGGTCATCCTCAAGCCGGCGCCCGCCGATGTGCAGGACCTGTATCTTCGAAGCCTGACCGCCCTCGGCATCGACCTGAGCCGGCACGACCTCCGTTTCGAGGAGGACAACTGGGAATCACCCACCCTGGGCGCCTGGGGGATCGGGTGGCAGGTCCTGCTCGACGGCCTCGAAATCACCCAGTTCACCTACTTCCAGCAGGCCGGTGGGCTCGACCTCGACCCGACGAGCGCCGAAATCACCTACGGGCTGGAAAGGATAGCCACCTTCATCGCCCAGGTGGACAGCATTTACGACCTTGATTGGTCCGCCGGGGTCTCCTATCGGGATATCCGCCACCGCGAGGAAGTCGAGTTTTCCCGGTACAACTTCGAGGAGGCGGACGTGGAGATGCTCTTCCGGCTTTTCGCGCTCTACGAGGAGGAAAGCCGACGCCTCGCGGCCATGGATCTTGTACTCCCCGCCTACGATTATTGCCTCAAATGCTCGCACGCCTTCAACTTGCTGGATGCCCGCGGCGCCATCAGCGTCACCGAGCGCGTGGGCATCATCGCCCGCGTGCGCCAGCTCGCGTGCGACGTGGCGCGCCGCTATCTCGAAAGCCGCGAGCGGCAAGGTTTCCCCCTGCTCGGGCACCGCGCTTTACCGCAACCGCAACCGGCTTCATAAAACGGGGATATGAAAAAATCAGAGCTTGTCGTCGAATTGGGAATGGAGGAAATCCCGGCATCCATGATCGCCGACGCCGCGGAGCAGTTTGCCGGCCTGCTGGGCCGGGCGCTGGAGGAACATCGCCTCCCGGCGGGGGAGCGCACGCTGTGGTACACGCCGCGGCGCATCATCCTGGGCCTCGAGGACGTCCCGGTCCGCCAGGGCGATCTCGAAGAAACCATCATGGGCCCGCCCCGACGGGTGGCCTACGACGCCGCCGGCAACCCAACGCGCGCGGCGCTGGCCTTCGCCGAAAAGAACGGGGTGCCCTTGGCGAAGATCGGCGTCGTCGCGACGCCGAAGGGGGAGTATCTCTCGCTCGTGCGGCGGATGCGCGGGGAACCCGCGGTCCGGATCCTCCAGCGCCTGATTCCGGACGCTATCGGCGCCATACAGTTTCCCAAGACCATGCATTGGAGCCCCGACCGCTTCCGCTTCGCGCGCCCGGTGCGCTGGATCGTCGCCCTGTTCGGCGGCAGGGTGGTGAAGTTCCGCCTCGCGGACGTCGTCTCCTCCCGCATCACCTCAGGGCACCGGTTCCTGGGCCGGTCACGGATCGCGGTGCATTCGCTCGCATCGCTCCGGGAGGAGCTCGAACGCAGCGCGGTGCTGGTGGATCCCGCCGAGCGGCGGGAGCGCATCGAATCGGAACTGGCCGCGCGCGCCGCGGAGGCGGGCGGCCGTTTGCTCGAAGACCGGGCGCTGCTCGAGACGGTGGTGAACCTCAACGAGGCCCCGTCGGTGGTCCGCGGGGACTTCGAGGAGCGTTTTCTCTCGCTCCCCCAGGAAATCCTGATCACCGTCATGCGGGAGCACCAGAAATACTTCTCGGTCCTCGACGCCGAGGGACGCCTGCTCCCCTGCTTCCTGGCGGTGGTGAACCGGTTTTCTGACCCCGGGGGGGAGATTCGCTCCGGGCATGAACGCGTGCTCCGGGCCCGCCTGGCCGACGCGGCCTTCTTCTGGGAAACCGACCGCAGGCAGACGCTCGAGGAGCGCGCCCCCTCCCTGAAGAACGTGCTCTTCCAGGAAAAACTCGGCTCCTACGACGAAAAAACCCGGCGCGTCCTCGAACTGCTCCCCCGCCTGGCGGAAGCGTTGGGTCGCGGGGAATGCCTCGCCGATCTCCGGGCGGCGGCCCGCATCTACAAATGCGACCTCGTCACCGAAATGGTCAAGGAGTTCACCGACCTGCAGGGTATCGTCGGAGGGTTGTACGCCCGCGCGGAAGGGTACCCGGAAACGGTGTGGCGCGCCGTGTACGAGCAGTACCTCCCGAAATCCACCGCTTCCCCCAGCCCGTCAACGGTGACCGGGGCGATCCTGGCGCTGGCCGACCGGCTCGACACCGTCACAGGGTGTTTCTCGATCGGCCTGGTCCCTTCCGGGTCGGGCGACCCGTTTGCCGTGCGCAGGCAGGGGAACGGGATCCTCAAGATCCTCTTCGACCACCGGCTGAGTCTCTCCCTCGGGCAAGCCATCGGCTGGAGCCTGGCTGCCCACGGCCGGGGAGCGGGGGACACGGCCGCGGAACTCGGGCGCTTTTTCGAGGGCCGCCTCCGTTTTCTCTTCGAGGAGATGGGCTTCGCCTATGACTGCGTCAACGCCGTGCTGGCGGCCGGGTGGGATGACCCGCTGGACGCCCTGGACCGGCTGCGCGCGCTGGAGGAGATGCGACGGGAGACCGATTTTCTCTCTTTGGCTTCCAATTTCAAGCGGGTGGCCAATATCCTGGCCAAGGCGGGTGACGAGGCCGGCGAGCCGGACTCCCCGGCGGAACCGGAGGAGTCCCTGCTGGCCGAGGGGGCCGAGCGCGACCTGTACCGGAGCCTTCTCGGCATCCGGCCCGAAGCGGACGAGGCCCGGCGCCGGCATGATTACGTACGCGCCCTCCGGCTGTTCGCCTCCATGCGCGCGGCGGTCGATGCCTTCTTCACCGATGTCATGGTCATGACCGAGGATCGCGCGATCCGGCGCAACCGGATCGCCCTGCTCGCTTCCATTTCACGGCTCTTCAACAGCGTGGCGGACATTTCCAGGATCGTCGTGGAAAAGGGTACATGACGCGGCGCGCGCTTTTGAGTGTGGCGGGCTTGGAATTGTTGAGCCCTTTGACGTCCGGTCGAAGGGCTGCAATAATTCCAAAGCTCTTTATGTTCCGGGGAAAACGGCGGGTTTTCCCCGCGGTGGCTCTTATTAATCCGGATGGCGCAGGAGCGGACCGGGTAGGACGGCCCTCGCGGTGCACCATTCTACTTGAGGAATTGAAAGATGATCTCCAAAGGAATCAATATTGACCCCGCAGAGGGAAAGTTGGGCGTTGTCATCCCCGGCATGGGCGCGGTCACCTCGACCTTCATCGCCGGGGTGCTGGCCATCAGGAAAGGCCTGGCCAAGCCGATCGGTTCGCTGACCCAGATGGGCACCATCCGGCTCGGAAAGCGCACGGACAACCGTATCCCGATGATCAAGGATTTTCTCCCGCTCGCGGAGCTGGAGGACATCGTCTTCGGGGGATGGGACATCTTCTCCGACGACATGTACACCGCAAGCGTCAAGGCGGGCGTTCTGGAGAAGACCCTGCTCGATCAGATCCGACCCGAAATGGAAGCCATCAAGCCCTGGGCCGCGGCCTTCGACAAGGCCTACGTCAAGAAACTTGACGGGACGCACGTGAAAAAGGGCGCCAACAAGATGGAGCTGGCGGAACAGGTCATGGAGGATATCCGCAACTTCCAGAAGGTGAACAACCTCAAGCGCACCGTCATGGTGTGGATCGGCAGCACCGAGATCTTTCTGAAACCTTCGGCGGTTCACGCGACCCTCGAAAGTTTTGAAAAGGGGATGCGTGACAACGACCCAGGGATCGCCCCGAGCATGATCTACGCCTACGCCGCCCTCAAGCTGGGGGTCCCGTATGCCAACGGCGCCCCCAACCTCACGGTCGACGTCCCCGCGCTGTTGGAGCTGGCCAAGAAGAACAACGTCCCGATCTGCGGCAAGGATTTCAAGACCGGGCAGACGCTCATGAAAACCATCCTGGCCCCCGGCCTGAAGGCGCGCATGCTGGGCCTGAACGGCTGGTTCTCCACCAACATCCTCGGGAACCGCGACGGCGAGGTGCTGGATGACCCCGAGTCGTTCAAGACCAAGGAGGAGAGCAAGCTGTCGGTGCTGGAGCACATCCTGCAGCCGCAGCTCTACCCCGAACTGTATTCGAACTACTCCCACCTGGTGCGCATCAACTACTACCCGCCGCGCGGAGACGCCAAAGAGGGCTGGGACAACATCGACCTCTTCGGCTGGCTCGGCTACCCCATGCAGATCAAGGTCGATTTCCTGTGCCGCGATTCCATCCTGGCCGCGCCCCTCGTCCTCGACCTGGTGATCCTGCTCGACCTGGCGCAGCGTTGCGGCATGGGCGGGATCCAGGAATGGCTCTCCTTCTACTTCAAGAGCCCGATGGTCGCCGAGGGGCTCTACCCGGAGCACGACCTGTTCATCCAGCTCATCAAGCTGAAAAACACCATGCGCCACCTGAAGGGTGAGGAAATGATCACCCACCTGGGCCTGGAGTATTACGACTAGGAAACGGGAATCGGGAGGGAAGGGAGGGGGGAGCCGCGGCTCCCCCCTTTTTTTGCGCCCGGCAGGGCGCCGCGGGCCTACTTGTTGCGGGACGCGGTCTCGGATTCCAGCGCCGCCTGGGCCGCGGCCAGCCGGGCGATCGGCACGCGGAAGGGGGAGCAGGACACGTAGTTCATACCCACCCGGTGGCAGAAGCGGACCGAGGAGGGTTCGCCCCCGTGTTCCCCGCAGATCCCCACCTTCAGGTCGGGGCGGGTCCGCCGCCCCCTCTCGGTTCCCATCATGACCAACTGTCCCACCCCTTCCTGGTCGAGCACCTGGAAGGGGTCTTCCGCCAGGATACGGTTTTCGATATAGAAGGGAAGGAACTTGTTCGAATCGTCACGCGAGATGCCGAACGCTGTCTGGGTCAGGTCGTTGGTCCCGAAAGAGAAGAATTCGGCCACCTCCGCGATGCGTCCGGCCGTCAGCGCCGCGCGCGGGAGCTCGATCATGGTGCCGACCAGGTACTCCACCTTCCGGCCCGCCTTGGCGAACACCTCGGCGGCCGCCCTCCGCACCACCTCGGCCTGAAGCCGGAGTTCGTTGACATCCCCCACGAGCGGGATCATGACTTCGGGGAACACCTCGCTCCCCTTCTTTTGTACGCTCACGGCCGCCTCGAAGATGGCGCGCGCCTGCATTTCGGTGATCTCCGGGAACACGACACCCAGGCGGCACCCGCGATGGCCCAGCATCGGGTTGACCTCGTGCAACGCCTGGACCTTGTTCCACAACCCCTTGGCGCTGGTTTTGAGCTTGCGCGCCAGTTTGCGCGTCTCCTCCTCGCTGTGCGGCAAGAACTCGTGCAGCGGCGGGTCCAGAGTCCGGATCGTGACCGGCAGCCCGCTCATGGCCTTGAAGATCCCCTCGAAATCCCTGCGCTGCAATTTCTGCAATTCCTTGAGCCCGCCGAGGTAGAGGCGCTTGGGCTCGGCCATCTTCTTCCTGAGCTTCTGGCGGACGGCGGCGAGTTCCTTGCGCTTCTTGGGCGAGGAGGCATTGGCGATTTCGGTCGCGAGCGCCCCAAGGTCGCGCTCGAGCCGCTTGTATTCGAGCGACCCCAGGATCATCTGGCGCACGAAATCGATACGGTCCCCGGCAAAGAACATATGCTCGGTGCGGCACAGGCCGATCCCCTGGGCACCGTACTTGCGGGCGACCGCCGCGTCACCCGCCGTGTCGGCGTTGGTGCGCACCTTCATCTTGCGGACCTTGTCGGCCCATTCCATCAGCAGGTGGAAATGCTCCCCCGGCTCGGGGTCGATCAGGGGCGCCTGCCCAAGGATGACCTGGCCGCCGGTGCCGTCCACCGTGATCCAGTCCCCCCTGCGCACCTTGACCCCGTCCACCGAGAACTCGTTTTTGACGTAGTCGATCGAGACGTTCCCGGCACCCACCACGCACGGCTTGCCCCAGCCTCGGGCCACAACGGCCGCGTGGCTGGTGGGGCCGCCCGTCGAGGTAAGGATAGCCTGCGCCGCGTCCATCCCGCGTACATCCTCCGGCGAGGTCTCTTTTCGGACCAGTACGACCGGTTCCCCCTTTTCCTTCATCTGCTCGGCATCCTTCGGAGTGAACACGACCTTTCCCGCGGCGGCGCCGGGGCTGGCGTTGATCCCCCGGGTCAGGACGGTGAGCTTCGCATCGGGGTCGATCATCTTGTGCAGCAACTGGTCCAGGTCTCCGGCCGGTACGCGCATGACGGCCGTCTTTTCATCGATGATCCCCTCCCGGACCATGTCCACCGCGATGCGGACCGCGGCCAGCCCGGTGCGCTTGCCGTTGCGCGTCTGCAGCATCCAGAGCTTCCCGCGCTCCACCGTGAACTCGAGGTCCTGCATGTCGCGGTAGTGGAGTTCCAGTTTGCGGGCCACATCCACGAACTGGCGGTAGATCTCGGGCATGTAGTCCTTCAGCTCGCTGATGCGCTTCGGGGTCCGGATGCCGGCGACCACGTCCTCCCCCTGGGCGTTGATCAGGTAATCCCCGAAAAGCCTCGCCTCACCGGTAGCCGGGTTGCGCGTGAACGCCACCCCCGTGCCCGAATCCTCCCCCATGTTGCCGAACACCATGGTGACGATGCTCACTCCCGTACCCAGGTCGTCCGGGATCCGTTCGCGGCGTCGGTAGGCGATCGCGCGGGACCCGTTCCAGGAGCGGAAGACGGCCTTGATCGCTTCCTCCAGCTGCAGGTAGGGATCGGTGGGAAAGTCGGTCCCGGTTTCAGCGCGCACGATCTGCTTGAATGTGCGGCAGAGAGCCGAGAGGTTCTCGGCCTTGAGGTCGGTGTCGAGTTTTACCCGCAGCTTGCGTTTCATCTCGGCCATGGCATGCTCGAACAACTCGTCGTCCACCCCGAGGACGATTTCGGCGAACATCTGGATGAAGCGGCGGTAGGCGTCCAGGGCGAACCTTTCGTTGGATGTCAGTTCGGCCAGGCCCCGCATCGTCTCGTCGTTCAAGCCGAGGTTCAGGATGGTGTCCATCATGCCGGGCATGGAAACCCTGGCTCCGGACCGGACGGAGACCAGCAGGGGGTTGGTCGGGTCGCCGAATCTTTTTCCCGTGGCCCTCTCCACCTTTTTAAGCGCCGCCAGTACCTGGTTCCACATCCCGTCCGGGAACTTCTCCCCGGCGCCGAAGTAGGAATTGCAGGCCTCGGTGGTGATGGTGAATCCGGGAGGAACCGGCAGCCCCGCATTGGTCATCTCGGCGAGTCCGGCCCCCTTGCCGCCGAGCAGGTCCTTCATGCCGCCGTTTCCATCCGATTTCCCGTTTGCAAAAAGGTATACAAATTTGGTAGGCATCCTGGTCTCCCGCGAAAATGATTCTGTCAATGCGTGTTGTTATACAACACCGTACCTCAAAACGGGATGTCGATCAAAACAGAAAAGGGGGGGACTAAGGGATTCGCATGAAAAGGAGGTTTTCCCAGCCTGCGACCGGATCCGGCGGCGGTCTCCCGGTCCCCGGTTGGCGCCCGATCGCAGGCTGGGATTAGCTTTCTCGAATAGCCTGACTTTCCTATCGGCCGCTCGGCGTCCGGGCTTGAGCCCATTATGATTTATTTTTTTCTCCCCCGCCGCCGAGGGCCCGGATTTCCTCTTCGAGCGCCCGCACTTTCCGCACCAGTTCCGGCAGCCGGGCGAAGGCGGCCGAGGCGCGCAGCCAGGCGGCGCTCCGAAAAGCGGGGGAGCCCGATACCGTGCTCCCGGCCGCCACGTCGTGGGAGGTGCCGCTCTGGGCGGTGATGACGGCGCCGTCCCCCACCTCCAGGTGCCCGGCGAATCCCGCCTGTCCGCCCACCATGACCCTCCTGCCCAGCCGGGTGGACCCCGCGAGCCCCGCCTGCGCGGCCAGCACCGAGTGCTCCCCCACCTCGGCCCCGTGCCCCACCTGCACGAGGTTGTCCAGCTTCGCCCCGCGGCAGATGGTCGTGTCCCCCACGGCGGCGCGGTCAATGGTGGAATTGGCCCCCACCTCGACGTCATCCTCGATCACCACCTTCCCCGCCTGCGGGATCTTGGTCCAGGAGCCGTCGCGGGTAGGGGCGAAACCGAACCCGTCCCCCCCGACGACCACCCCGTTCTGCAGCACCACCCGGTCGCCGATGCGGCACCCTTCGCGCACCGCGACCCCCGAATGGAGCACGCACTCCCGGCCGATCTCGACGCCGGGATAGAGAACCACGTGGGGGTGGATCACCGTGCCGGCGCCGATGCGGCAGCGCTCCCCGACCACGGCGTACGGGCCGACGGCGACGCCCGGGGCGAGCAGCGCGCAGCGGGCCACCACGGCCGTGGGGTGGACCCCCGGCTCGGGGACGCAGGGCTCGAAGAAGAGTTCCAAGGCGTGTGCGAAGGCGAGATAGGGGTCGTCCGTTCTCAGGCTGGGGATCTCCACCGCGGGGATATCCTCCCCGAGGATGATGGCGGAAGCGCGCGTCCGCCCGATATGCCGGATATATTTCCGGTTGGAGACGAAGGTCAGGTCCCCCGCCTCCGCCTGTTCGATGCCGGCCACGCGCACGATCTCCACGTCCGCGCCGACCATCCGGCATCCGATTTTTTCAGCGATCAGGGAAAGCTTCATGGCGAAGGACTCCGCATGGTTTGAAGGGTAGCACCGGTGGTCTCCGGCTGCCTGCGCATCGGCAGCTATGGTAGACTTAGGCGCCCGCATCCGTCAAGAAGAGGCCGACGTGAACAGTGACCCGACACCCGCACCCGAACCACCTGGCGGCATTCCGCGCCGGGCGCAGAGCGTCGGCGCCGCCATCGGCATCAGCCGGATCCTGGGCCTGGCGCGCGAGATGGTCCTGGCGCGCACTTTCGGCGCCGGTTCCTTCACCGACGCCTTTTACATCGCCTACCGGATTCCCAACATGCTGCGCGACCTCTTCGCCGAGGGAGCGCTTTCAGCCGCCCTGGTACCGACCCTTATCCGGCGCATGACGCAGGGGGGAAGGGAAGAGGGTTGGGTCCTGGTCAACCGTCTCGTCAGCACCCTGCTCCTCGTTCTCGGCGCCGTCACCCTCGGCATCTATTTCGGGTCCCGGGGCCTGGTCTGGATGCTGGCGGCGGGTTTCCGGGACAACCCCGCGAAATTCGAGCTGACGGCCCAGATGACGCGCATCATGTCCCCCTTCCTCCTCTCGGTGTCGCTCGCCTCGGTGGGAATGGCCGCGCTCAACGCCTGCGGCCGGTTTTTTCTTCCGGCGCTGGCGTCCTCGCTCTTCAACATCTGCTGCATCCTTGCCGCTCTCCTGCTCAGCGACCTGATGCCGGGCTGGGGATTCGACCCCATCGTCTCGATGGCCGTGGGGGCCGTCCTGGGCGGCGCCGCCCAGTTCCTGGTGATGATCCCGCCCGCGGGCGCGCTCGGTTACCGCTTCCGCCTCGATTTCCGTTTTTCCGACCCGGATCTCCGTGCCATCGGGCGCCTGGCGCTTCCGGCGGTCCTCGGCCTTTCGGCGACCCAGATCAGCATCGTCGTCGACAGCCAGCTCGCCTCTCTTTACGGCGACGGCCCCGTGTCGTGGCTCAGCTACGGCTTCCGGCTGATGCAGCTCCCGATCGGCCTCATCGGGGTGGCGGTGGCGACCGCCACCATGACGACGGTTTCGGAGTACGCCGCACTCGGCATGCGCGACCGCATCGGGCCCGCCCTCGGTTCCGGACTGAGGCTGTCGGCCTGCCTCATCTTTCCCGCCATGGTCGGCCTCCTCCTGTTCCGCGGCGAAATAGTCCAGCTCCTGTTCCAACGGGGGGCGTTCCTGGAAGCGGACACCCTGTGGACCGGCCGCATCGTCGGGCTGTACACGCTGGGCCTGTTTGCGTATTCAGCGGTGAAGATCCTCACGCCCGCCTTTTATGCGCTCAATAATACCAGGACGCCGCTCCGCGCGAGTCTCTCGGCGGTCGCGGCCAAGATCCTGCTGAGTTTCCTGCTCATCCAGCCGCTCGGCTTTTTGGGGCTGCCGCTGGCGACCTCGCTCTCCTCGTGGCTCCAGTTCGCGCTGCTGCGGCGCCCCCTGGCCCGCTCCCTGTCCCCGGCGACAGCCGCTCACGGCAAAGGCGCCTACCTCCGTATCGCCCTGGCCTCCCTGATGATGGGGGCGATCGCACTGGCCGTCCACCGGGGGGCGGAAATGATGCTGCCCGGTCCGGGCGCCCTTTCTTTGCTTTTTCGCCTCGGGGCGGCCATAATGGCCGCACTGGCGGCGATCGTGCCGCTGCTTTGGCTGTTCAGGGTGGAGGAGGCCCGGGAACTGGCCCGCCTGGCGGGCATTTTCAGGCGCAAGGGGCGATGAAGCGAAATTTGGCCGGCGAATTCGCGGCTTACCTGCGGGTGGAAAAGGGGCTGGCGGCCAACACCGTCGCCGCCTACGGGCGCGACCTCCGGAAGTTGTACGCCTTTGCCGCCGATTGCGGCCGGGACCCGGAGGAGCTCGGGCCCGGAGACCTGGCGCGCTGGATGGAGCGCCTGCGGGACGGGGGGCTCGGCCCGCGCTCCATCGCCCGCGCGTGCAATGCCGTCCGCGGCTTTTACCGCTTCCTCCTGGGGGACAGGATCATCGACTCGGACCCCACCGAACACCTCGAAACCCCGCGAGCGCGCAAGCCCCTCCCCCGGTTCCTCAACCGCGCGGAGGTGGAGGCGTTGCTCGAGGCCCCGGATACCGGGACCCCCTCGGGAAGCCGCAACCGGGCGATGCTCGAAACCCTTTACGCCTCCGGCCTGCGCGTCAGTGAACTGGTCCGGCTCGAACTCGGCCGGATCGATTTCGACCTGGGCGTCGTCGGCTGCATGGGCAAAGGGAACAAGGAGCGGCTGGTCCCGATCGGGGCGGCGGCGCTCGGCCGGCTCCGGGAGTACGTGCGCCTCCATCGGCCCGTGATCCTCGGCGAGCGCCGCAGCCCCTACGTCTTTGTCACCCGCCGCGGAGGCGCCATGACACGGCAGGGCTTCTGGAAGATCGTGCGGGAGTGCGGCCGGCGGGCCGGGATCCGAAAACCCCTCTCCCCCCACATGCTGCGGCATAGCTTCGCCACCCACCTGCTCGAAAACGGGGCCGATCTCCGTTCGGTCCAGATCATGCTGGGGCACGCGGACATTTCGACGACGCAGATCTACACCCACATCACGCGCGAGCGCCTGAAACGGATTTACCGGCAATACCACCCAAGAGCCTGATCAGGTGCGCAACCTCAGGAAGAGGGCGCATCCCGCGGCCCCGAAGAGAAGGTTGGGGGCCCATGCCGCGAGCGCGGGAATCAGGACCCCGTAGGCGCCCATGGCCTCAAACACCCCGGACACCCCCCAGTAGGCGATGGCGACGGCAACGCTCAAGCCGATGCCCAAGAAGGCCCCCTTCTTCCCCGTGGAGAAGGAAAACGGCACCCCCACGAACGCCATCACCAAACAGCTCAGCGGAAAAGCCAACTTTTTGTGCAGTTCCACCTGCAGGTTCATGGCGTTGTAGCCCGCCCGCTTCAGGTAGCCGATGTACCGGGCCAGTTCGGAGTAGGTCAGTTTCGAGGACTCCCGGGGGGAGAAGATCTCCCTTTTGAAATAGGAGGCCCTTTCCGGGAAACGCATCGTCGCCGTCCGGATCGTCTCGAAGCCGGAGTCCCCGGCGTCGTAATCACGGCTCCAGCCGTCGGTCAGGGTCCAGAAGCCGTCGGGGCCGATCCGGGCGTTCGCCGCGTGGATCCGGCGCCGGAGGCGGATCGCGGCAAAATCCACATCGTAGACATTGAGGTCCACGAAGGCATTCTTGTTTTCGTCGAAGTACTCGTAGTTGTATATCCTCCCCCCCTGGCCGAGGATCCATTTCCGCTCCAGCCGCCGGGCGCTCCGCGCCGGCTTGTTCAGGATGATGTTCCTCAGCCCGTCCTGCCGCTCGTTGGCGTAGGGGAGGATGTAATCCTGCAGCACGAACAGGCCGGCCGACAGCGCGGCGGCGGCCGCAAGGATCGGCACCGCCAGCCGGTACAGGCTCCAGCCGCCGGCCTTGAGCGCGGTGATCTCCGAGTGCTTTTCCAGGATCCCGAAATGGATCAGGATCCCGAGCAGCACCGACACCGGGACGGCGAACATCAGGATCTGCGGCGTGAGAAAGAAAAGGTAATCGAGCAGCGAAAGGACCGGGATCCCGTTCTTGATGACGTCGTCGATCAGTTCGAACAGGGTCAGAAGGAGGAAGAGCGCGGTGCAGGAGACCAGGGACCAGAAGAAGAAGGCCCAAAAACCTCGAAGCATGTGCAGGTCCAGGATGCGCGGAAGGAGGCGGCGCAGCAAGCGGCCGCATCCCTGCAGGATCCCCAGGTCCATCTTCCCGAGCCGGTCGAGGAGGGATCCCGGACCGGGGCGCCGGAAGAGGGAAAACCGGGGAAGCCCCGCTCCCCAGTGGGTGAGCCCGAACCTCTTTTCAACCCTGTCGAGCATCGCCCACCCGGCCAGGGTCAGGACGATGTTTGCTCCCCAGGCTCCCAGCCACGGTGGGATCCTGCCGACGCCGGCCAGCCGAAGCCCGTTGAAAAAGAGCATGTAAAAGAGGATCACCATCAGCAGGCTGAGGGCCAGACCGAAGGTGCGCCCCGATCTCGGGTTGCTGACCCCGAGTGCGAGACCCAAAAGAGCAAATGGTATTACCGTGAATGGAAGCGAAATTCGGCGATTTATCTCAAGTATTTCTTTAATATTTGTCGCCGTGCCTCCCGCCAGGCCGCGCCGCAGCAGGTCGAGGCTGCCCATCTCCTCGACCCGCGAGGGTCGGACCCCGGCCGGGGCGTGGCGCGCGATTTCCATAGATATATCTGTTGATTTAAAATAACTTACACTGTCCCTATCAGGGTGCTCATGGTCGGTCGCATAGCTGACACCCCGTTTGAGGTGCAGCTGCAGAGCATGCTTGTTGGAATCGGGCATCCAGAGCACGCTCCTGGCGATGATGATACGCGGGGCCCGGGGATCGGAGCTGTCGGCCAGGAAAATGCCGCTCCCGCGCTTTCGATCCGCGCTCACGTCATCGAGGTAAATGACCAGTTTAGGGATCTCCTCGTTGAACACCCGGGGCTGGATCCGCATGACTCCGGCCGACAGCTCGATCTCCTCGACCACCTGGCGGCGCCAATCGTTGGTGCGCGGCATCACCCAGAGCGAAAGAACGGCGGTGGCGGCGCCCACCAGCCCGCCCAAGAGCAGGATGAAACCCAGCAGGCGGCGGAGCGGAACCCCGCAGGCGCGCAGCGCCAGGATTTGGTTTTCACCCGACAGGCCGCTCAAACCGACCAGCACCCCGACCAGAAAGGAAAGCGGGAGGGAAAAGATGAGAATGGCCGGCAGGATCGATGCCGCAATCCTGACGAGAACCCAGAGGGAGGCGCTACGCGCCAGCAGCAGTTGGGCCAGCGACCCGAATTCGTTGGCGGTGACCACGAAGGTCAGAACTGCCAGTGCGATCACAAACGGCGGGGCAATTGCGTAAAAGAGCAGCTTGTGGATCCGGTTCATGGATTGATTAAGGTATATTGCTGCAAAATCGCTACTTTACATGGATCGCGGGCGTGCCGCACCGCCCCTTTGTAACTTCTGATAAGATATCTTATGTCAACTAACCCCGATCGGTCCCCGGCGGCCGCGCGCCCGTCGACCCCCTACATCTTGTACTTCCCCAGATCGTCGGGATTGAGGTTTTCCAGCCATTTGCGGATATCCTCGGGAGTGCTCCGCTCGGATGATACCGCTGCGGCGCTCGTAGATTTCGCCAGCACCTCGTCGGTCACAAAAATTGGCGATCCGGTGCGCAGGGCCAGGGCGATGGCGTCCGAGGGGCGCGAGTCGACGGAAATCACCCTCCCGCCGGCGTCGAGGAAAATCAGGGCGTAGAAGGTATTGTCCTTCAACTCCGTCACCACGATCTTGGTCACCTTGACGTCGAGGTGGCTGAGCAGCCCCTTTATCAGGTCGTGAGTCATGGGTCGCGGGGTATCGACCTTTTCGATCTCGAGGGCGATGGCATTGGCCTCGAAAATACCTACCCATATGGGGAGCAGCGTGTCGCTCGACGCCTCCTGGAGCACGACGATGGGGGCGTTGGTCAGCGGATCCATCATCAGCCCCTTGATCTTGAATTCGATCTCCTTCATGTTCCCTCCAATCGGGCCGGGTGCGCCTGGCGGCGTGCGCCTCCGGCGCAGGCCGGGGTCAGGGGACCCGGACCCCCTTCAGGCTGTTGGGGCCGAACCCGGTGATCTCCACCTCGGCGAAGGATCCGGGCGGGGTTTCGGGACCGTCGAAATTCACGATCCGGTTGTCCGGGGTGCGGCCGGCCAGCGCCATGCGGCTGCGGGCCTTCCCTTCGACAAGAACCTCCACGACCCGCGCCACCCAGCGGGAGTTCTTCTCGGTTTGAATCCTCCGCTGGCGCTCCTGCAACAGGCTGAGCCTCCTTCCCTTCTCTTCCTCCGGGACATCGTCCTCCAACAGGGCGGCCGCCGTGTCGGGCCGCGGGGAATATTTGAAGGAAAAGGCGCTGTCATATTGTACCTCATCGAGCAGGGTGAGGGTATCCTCAAAGTCCTGTTCGGTCTCGCCCGGGTACCCGACGATCAGGTCGGTGGAGACGGCGATGGGACGCGCGGCGGCGCGGATCTTCCGGATGATCTCCAGGTAGCTCTCGCGGGTATAGCCGCGCCTCATCGCCCTGAGGATGCGGGTGGAACCCGATTGCACCGGGAGATGGACATGGTTGCACACCACCGGGCATTCGACCATTGTCTCGAGCAGTTCGTCGGTGAAATCGCCCGGGTGGGGGGAGGTGAACCGGAGGCGCCGCACCCCGGGAACGGCGGCCGCCTCCCTCAGGAGACGGGCGAAACCCACCTGCACCTCCCGGTCCCGGTAGGAATTGACCGTCTGCCCAAGCAGCACGATCTCCACGTACCCTGCGGCCGCGAGCGCGCGTACCTCCTCGAGAATCCGCGCACTGGGGCGGGGCCGCTCCGGACCGCGCGCGAGCGGCACCACGCAGAAGGCGCAACGACGGCTGCACCCCTCGCTGATGGTGAGCCACGCGCTCCAGGAGCTGCGCCGCCGGATGTGGGGCGCCTCCTCCGGTTCGGGGACGTCGTCGCTCCTGCGGGCGATCACGGGCTTCCCCGAGCGGGAAGCGCGTTCGATCAGTTCCTCGAGCCGCGCCCCCTGCTGAGGCCCCGCCACCACGTCGACGTGGGGCGCCCGGGCGAGAATGCGCTCCGGTTCGAGCTGAGCCATGCACCCGACGACACAGACCGAGAGCCCGGGCCGCTCCCGCTTCAGGCGCCGGAGCTCCCCGAGCCGCGCATAGACCTTCTGCACCGCCTTGTCGCGGACGCTGCACGTGTTGATCACGATCACGTCGGCCCCCTCGGCCCCGGCCGCCTCTTCCATGCCGGCGTGGTACAGACCGCCGGCGATTTTTTCCGAATCCAGTTCGTTCATCTGGCATCCGAAGGTCTCGATCAGGTATTTCCTTGTCATGGCGCTTGCGCAGGCGGCTCCTTCTTCCCCGGCCGGGAGCGTTCGAGCATCTCCAGGGCGTAATGCCTCGTCTTCTCCGTGATCGTCTCCCCACCCAGCATCCGGGAGAGTTCCTCCACCCGTGTCCTCTCGTCGAGCGGAAGCACCGCGGTTTCGGTCCTCCCCGCGACGGTCTCCTTGCAGACGCGGTAATGGCGGTGCGCGAAAGCGGCGATGTGGGGCAGATGGGTGACGCACAGAACCTGGTTGGCGCCGGCGAGAGCGCGCAGGCGCCGTCCCACCGCTTCCGCCACCCGTCCCCCAATCCCCGCGTCCACCTCGTCGAACACCAGCGTCCGCCCCGGGCGTCCGCCGCCGCACAGCGACTGGACCGCGAGCATGATGCGGGACAGCTCTCCGCCCGAGGCGATCTTCGCGAGCGGCCGCATCTCCTCCCCCTCGTTGGGCGCTATCCAGAACTCTACCCGGTCCATGCCCCGCGGTCCATACCCGGCCGGGATCCTGCCGCGCTCTTCCCCCGCGGCGGCCGGGTGGAAGCGCACCTGGAGAGTCATGCGCTCCATCGCCAGCGCCGCGAATTCCGCCCGGATCTTCTGCTCGAGCCGGGCGGCGTCGCGCCGGCGCTTGTCCGAAAGCGCCTGGGCGTGCGCGCCGTAGGCGCCGAGCGCCGCGTCTAGTTCCCGCCGCAGCCGGCCCGCGGAACCGGAGGCCGATTCGAGCGATTCCAGTTCCTCCTCGTACCGGTGTGCCGAATCCACGATCTGCTCGCAAGAAGCGCCGTATTTCTTGGCGAGGGCCTCGAGCGCCTGCAGCCGACGGTGGACCGCCTCCAGTCGTTCGGCGCTGAAATCGCTGCGCGTGCCGTAATCCCTGGCCGCGTAGGCCAGGTCTTCCAGCCGGTAGCGGATCCCCTCAAGCGGAGCTCGGTGCGCGGCCCAGGCGGGGTCGAGCCCCCCCAGTTCGTCCAGGAGCCGTTCGAGATGGGCCCACCCCGCCAGGATCGGGGATTCCCCCTCGTACAGCAGCGAGTAGATCCTCGCCGCCCGCTCGAGGATCCGCTCACGATTGGAGAGGAGGTCGCGTTCGTTTTGCAGTTCCTCCCGTTCGCCGGGCCGGGGGTCGATACGGCGGATCTCCCCGATCTGAAAGCGGAGGATGTCGATGCGCCGCACCCGTTCCTCCTCCCCCGCCTCCACCCCGTCCAGGGCCCGGGCCGCATCCCGGAGAGCGCGGTAGAGCACGCCCGCCTGCCGGCGCGCTTCGACGTTCCCCCCGAAATCATCGAGCCACGCAAGGTGGGTTCCCAGGTCCAGGAGCGAACGCTGCTCCTGCTGCCCGCAGATGTCAGCCAGCGCGCCCCCCATCGTTTTCAGGAACCCGAGGGTGGCCAGGCCGTTGTTGACGTGGATCCGGTTACGCCCCGTCGCCGAGATTTCCCGGCGGATCAGGACACTCTCATCCCCGGGTGTGTCAAACCCGGCCTCCCGCAGCAGCGAGAGGGGGCGCGGCCGGCCCCGGAGGTCGAATTCCCCCTCGACCACGGCGCTGGCGCACCCGCTCCGGACATAGTCGAGGGAGGAGCGGGAGCCGAGGAGCAATCCCAGTGCATCCACCAGGATCGATTTGCCCGACCCGGTCTCCCCCGTCAGCAGGTTGAGCCCGGCCCCGAACTCGATCTCGAGCTCCCGGATCAGCGCAAAATTGCGGATTCTGAGCAGTCGCAGCATCGTACGGACCTTCCGAAAGAGGCTGGGGTCGTCCGGACGCCGACGGCGTCGGTCAGCCACGGCCCATTGTATTAAACGGCCCGGCGACAATCAAAACAACCTTTTTTCCGCAGGGGCGCCGCCGGCCCGGGCCCGGGGCCAAAGACATTGACTTGCTCGGCGGCCGTATGATACTTGTGCGATCGGCAATCACACTTTCACGGAGGGATCGCCATCGACATCGCCACCGTCTTGCTGCTACAGGCCGCGCCGCCCGAAATCGTGACTACCGAACCCGTTCCCGGTTCCATCTGGAGCGTTTTCGCCCATGCCAGCGGGTTCGCCATCGTGATCCTCCTGATCCTCGTGGCCTTTTCGCTCCTGTCCTGGACCATCATCCTCCGCAAATGGCTGACTTTCCGGCAGATCGACCGACAGAACCACGCGTTCGTCTCCTTCTTCCGCAAGAGCGAGCGCCTGAGCGAGGTCCACGCCGCCTGCGAGCACTATCGCGGCTCCCCCCTGCCCGGGATCTTCAGTGCGGGGTACCAGGAACTCAATGCCCAGATTCAGACCCTGAAGGCGCCGCAGGCGGAATCGATCTCCCTCGGCGACCGCCCGATCGCGGGGATCCAGCGCGCGCTCGAGCGCGCCGCGGCTGCGGAACTGTCGGTGCTGGAACGGAGCATGAGCTGGCTGGCCACCACCGGCGCGGTGACCCCCTTTATCGGCCTGCTCGGCACGGTGATCGGCATCATCAATGCCTTCAACGGCTTGGGGATGGTCAAGACGGCGTCGATCCAGGCCGTGGCCCCGGGCATCGCCGAGGCTCTCATCGCCACCGCGGCCGGGTTGTTCGCGGCGATCCCGGCCGTCATCGCCTACAACCATTTCCTGGCCCGGCTGAAGAAGGCGGCCGCCGAAATGGACGATTTTTCCATGGAGTTCCTCAACCTGGTCGAACGGAGCTTCTGTTAAATGGCGTTCACGAACCCCAAGGGACGCACGTCGACGTCCCTTTCCGAAATCAACGTCACCCCGCTGGTCGACGTCATGCTGGTGCTGCTGATCATCTTCATGGTGACCGCCCCGATGCTCCAGACGGGAATCGACGTCGAACTCCCCGAGACCCGCAACGTCCATGACGTCAATCCCGAGGAGCGCATTGTCATCTCCATCAGCCGGCAAGGGGAGATCTTCTACGGATCGGAAGCGATCAACTTCTCGACCATCCCCGACCGCCTGCGCAAAGACGCGCGCGGGCCCAAGGACGCCATCTTTCTCCGGGCCGACAAGGATGTCAAATGGAACGCCATCGTCTCGGTGATCGACGCCGTCCGCGGCGCCGGTTACAGCGAGATCAAACTGGTCACCAAGCCCTTCCGGGTGCCCGGATAGGCCCGCGGAGACGCTTTTGGCCCCGATCATGAATCCATCGCGACACGCCGTCACCCTGCTGGACATCCCCCTGGTCCGGGAAACCTACGGCTGGTCGTGCCTCGCCTCCGTCGCGCTTCACGTCGCAGCCGTCCTCGTGGCCCTCTTCGGCGCGAGCTGGCTCCCCAAGGGGACGATCCAGCTCGGGAGCGGGCCCGGCGGAGGGATAGGGGGCGATATTCCCACAGTCGGCGTCGTGGAGACCCTTTCGGGAGGGGCCGGGATGGTCAAACCCTCCCTGGTGCCCCGGCCTCCTTCGCTGCCGAAGGAAGTCTCCACCAGGACCGAAAAGGCGATCCCCCTGCCCGGGACTACGGAGGCCCCGAAGCGCAAGCCGGAGGTGGCCACCCCGGCCCCCGCACCGGAGAAAATGGGGAATATCATCCCCACCGCCCCCGAGCCGGGCTCGGGCGGCATTGCGGGCGCCGGCGGGGGGAGTGGTGGGGGGAGCGGCGGGGGTACCGGCGTGTCCATCGGCACCGGCTCGGGGGGCTTCGGCGATTCCTACTACGCGCTCGGGGTGGAAAAACGGATCAGCGACCGCTGGATCCGCCCCCCGGAGGGGCTGCGGGTCCAGATCGTGTGCAGTTTTTTCATCGCCGCCAACGGCACGATCTACAACGTCAAACTGGACAAGTCATCGGGAAACCAGCAGATGGACCTGATGGCGCTGCGCGCCATCAACGCCGCCAACCCGCTGTCGCCCCCCCCGCCCGAATACCGGGGGAAGGCCATCCAGTTCATCGCCCAGTTCATCTATCCACCTGTTCCATAGCAGATTCCGACAAAGGAGCGTCATGCCGGCCAAAATCGCCTGTTTTCTTCTGCTGGTCTTCTTCAGCGCCCAGCCTTCCCTGCTCACGCAGGAATCCTCGCGGGTCACGCTGTTTCCGAAGCCCGCCGAGGATCTCATCCTCGCCGTCGCCGACGTGCAGCCCGCCCCGGGAAACGCCGGGGGGGAACTCGCGTCCGCGCTCGAAACATTCAACCGCGTCCTCTACGACGACCTCTCCTTCGCCGGTTTCTTCACCATCGCGGGGCGGGGGTTCTACCCTCCCAAGCCGATCGTGCGCCCCGAAACCGACATCGATTACGAGGCCTGGGACTCCATCCCCTTCAAGGTCAGCTTCGTGACCGTTGGGAGTGCGAGCCTCTCCCGCAACGTCCTGCGGGTGGAGACGAGCGTCTACGACATGAAGCAGCGCAAGCGCGCGTTCGGCAAAGCCTACACGGGTGACCCGGGACAGGTCCGGACCATGGCCCATTACTGGGCGGACGAAATCGTGTACCAGCTCACCGCGGGGACGTCGCGCGGCATCGCCTCCACCCGGATCGCCTACGTATCCCGCAAGGGGGATGCCAAGGAGATCCACACCATGGATTACGACGGCCAGAATTCCCGCGCCTTCACGCACGGCGGGGGCCTAAACCTCTTCCCCACCTGGGCGCCCGACAACTCCAAGCTGGCCTTCGTCAGCTACCGTCCCAATCCGGAAATCACCATCTATTCCTACCTCGACGGCTCCCGCCTCCCCTTCCCCATGTTCAACACTTTCGCCTCCTCCCCGGCGATTTCTCCCGACGGCAGCGAAGTGATTTTCGCGCTGCGCACCCCGCGGGGCGACCCCGACCTCTTCATCTCCCGGCTGGACGGTTCGAACCGGCGTAACATCACCAACAACCCCGCGATCGACAGTTCCCCCACCTGGTCCCCCTCCGGGCGCCAGATCGCCTACATTTCGGGAATGCCGGGCCAGATTCACATCTGCGACGCGGACGGGTCCAACGTGCGCCGGGTCGTCAAGGAAGGGGGGGACGCCGACAACGTGGCCTGGTCCCCTGACGGAAGGTGGCTCGCCTTTCAATGGAAACCGCGGCTCAGCCCGCGCTACGAGATCTTCATCGCGGATGCCGCCAGCGGCGCCGTCCGCCAGCTGACCAGCGGCGCCGGCAGCAACGAATCCCCCACCTGGGCCCCCGATGGACGTCACCTGGCGTTCCAATCCAACAGGTCCGGGAGCTGGCAGATCTACACCATGCTGCTCGAAGGAACGGAGCCCAGGCAAATCACCCACTCCGGGAACAACACCAGCCCCTCCTGGAGCGGCTATTTCCTTAGAGATTAGTGTCGTCCCGGCCTGTTTCCCGCCGCCGGCGCACGTGCTATACTCAGAGTCATCTAACCTGAACGCATTGACAAGGAGACATCGCCCCATGAAGAGATCACCGGTTCTGCTCGCCTCGACGGCACTGCTGCTGGCCGTCATGCTGTCAGCCTCCGGCTGCGCCAAGAAAGTGTCGCCGGACCCCGCGGCCGTAGACCGGGCGGATGGCGCACGGGAAGCGTCCACTGCGCCGGCCCCGGCCCCGACCATCACGCTGACGGCTTCCCCGTCGGCGATCGAAAAGGGACAGTCCACGACCCTTTCCTGGCAATCGACGAACGCCACCGGCGTGAACATCACGGGCGGAATCGGGACCGTCGAAGCCTCAGGGAGCCGGACTATCAGCCCGGGCGCATCCACGACCTACACGGCGCGGGCCACCGGGCGCGGGGGTGACGCCGTAGCCGAAGCGCGCGTCACCGTCTCCGCGCCGGTCGCCGTCACCCCGCCGCCGTCGGCGGCCGTGAGTGACGCCGCGTTTTTCGAGGCCGCCATCAAGGACGTTTTCTTCGGCCTTGACGAGTACTCCATCAACGAGGACGCCCGGCGCGCCCTCATCGCCAATGCCCGCGCCCTGGCCGAGCGTCCCGGAATCCGGGTGACGATCGAGGGGCACTGCGACGAGCGCGGTTCGGAAAAATACAACCTGGCGCTGGGCGACCGTCGCGCCAATTCCGCCAGGGATTTCCTGATTTCCCAGGGGATCGACTCGGCGCGCATCGACACCATATCCTACGGCGAGGAACGCCCGTTCTGCGAGGAACAGAACGAGGAGTGCTGGCAGCTCAATCGCCGCGCGCACTTTGTCATGCGTTAGACCCTGCGGGGGGAGGCAGCCGCCTCCCCCTTCATCCCTTCACCGCCTGACGCTTGGAGAAACCCGATGAAGCGAAACATTCCATTCTGTCTCCTGGCGGCGTTGCTTGCCGTCTGCCCGCTCGCCGAAGCCGGCACCAAGGAGGAACTGGTGCGGCTGCAAAGCGACGTCCTGGCCCTGCAGAACCAGATCCGCGAGTTCGACAAGGGATACGCGGAAAAACTGGACAGCCTCCGGAGCCTGGTGATCCAGCTGAACGACCAGGTGGCCCGATCCGGCCAGATTCTCGACAGGATTTCCACGGCCATGGAGAACAGCGAGAGCGGTAAGCGCACGGCCGACCAGAGCCTGCTCGAGGAGGTGCGCCGGTTGTCGGCCAAGGTCGACGAGGCCTCCACCCGCATCAGCGCCATGGCACTGCAGCTTGGGGAGCTGAAGGTGCAGTCGGCTTCGCTCGAGACGGCTGTTCCCTCGGGGCTCTCCCCGGAGGTCCTCTACAACCAGGCCTACGGCGATTTCGTGCAGGGGAATTTCGACCTGGCGATCGAAGGGTTCACCGCCTACGTTTCCACCTACCCTGCCGGCGACCGGGTCCCCGACGCCCTCCTCAATATCGGCGACGCCTACGCCGCCAGCAACCGCCTGCCGCAGGCCGTGGGGGCGTTCACGCGCGTCATCAACGATCACGCCGACTCGGACAAGGTCCCGAGCGCCCTTTACAAGCGGGCCCGGGTGGAACTGGCCATGCAGGAAAAGGAAAATGCCGTTGCGGACCTGCGCAACATCGTCGAAAAGTTCCCGCAGTCTCCCGAAGCCGTCCTGGCCCGGGGGGAACTGAACCGGATCACCGGCTCCAAGCCCGCGGCGCCCGCGCGCCGCAAGACCCGCTGAGCGGGCGACTTCCAATCACATGATCAACGACTAGAGGATCAAACACAATGAGTTCACTCAACAAGGTCATGCTCATCGGACACCTGGGGAGGGACCCCGAGGTCCGCTACACCCCCGATGGAACCCCGGTCGCCAACTTCAGCCTGGCGACCAGCGAAAACTGGACCGACAAGAACGGCACCCGGCAGGAACGCACGGAGTGGCACACGGTTGTGGTCTGGCGAAAACTGGCCGAGATCTGCAAGCGCTACCTCACCAAAGGGCGGCAGGTCTATATAGAGGGACGCATCCAGAGCCGGGAATGGACCGACAAGGAAGGCATCAAGCGCCGCACGACCGAGATCATCGCTTCGCAGATGGTCATGCTGGGGAGCCGCCAGCAGGCCTCGGCGTCCGGGCCTTCCGAGGACAATTACGCGGGAGGGATGGACCAGGACCAGCCCTTCGGCGATGCAGGCATCACCGACAGCGATATTCCGTTCTAGCTTCTCCTAGAAACGGTACTTGGCCTGCTTGATCTCGCGGCGGAAATCGTCCCCGCCGATTTCGACCAGGCGACACATCTCGTAGAGGCGGGAGCGCAGCCGCGCCCCGATGCGGTCGGTGAGGGTCTCCTCCCCCGCCCTTTTCGGGACGTCGAGATAGTTGGAGGTGAACACGGTGAGCTTTTTGTCGTTGTACCGGCAGTTGATGATGTAGGCGATGGTGTCGCGCACCCATTCGGTCGGCTTGTTGGCGCCAAGTTCGTCCAGCACAAGCACGCGGGCCTCCAGCACCGGGCGCAGGACCTCGAGTTCCGAGGTCTGCGAGACCGGGTTCCAGCTTCCCTGGATTTCGCGCAGCAGGTCGCGGAAATCGTAGAAAAGGCCCTTGTCTCCCTTGTCATGGATCACGTGCTTCAGCAGCGAAACCGCCAAGTGGGTCTTCCCGACGCCGCAGGTTCCCACGAGCAGCAGGCCGACATCGATCCGGGGATATTTTTCCAGGAAGCGTTCGATGAACAGCTTCGCTTTCTTCTGGGATTCGTTGATCGGCTTGTAGGAATCTAGATCGCAGTGCTCGTAACGTCCGGGGATGCGCGCGGCTTCGATCAACCGCTCGAGGCGCACGGAATCGAGACAGCGGCAGCGCCGCACTCCTGACCCGGCCGGCTCCCAGCCCGAGCCACCGCAGTTTGGACATCGATCTCCGCGGGGATTGTCTGCACTCATGGCGCGACCAGAGTACCACAGTTCGAGGCCGGCAGGAATCCCTTCGATTGCAGGGACCTAGCGCTTCGCGGGAGGCTCCGCTTCGGGCGGCACGGCCGCGGAGCGCTCCTTGAGTTCGATGTACATCTTCTGCACATTGGCCGGGAAGAAATTCTGGAAACGCCAAGCGGCGTACGCCGCCGGGACCTCGATCGTACCGACAGCCTGTTGCAGGCTGTCCCCCCGATCCACCGCCGGCCGCACCAGCTCCTCGAGATCGTGCAGGTAGCGCCTGAAGGCACGCACGTCCTCCCGGGAGCCGACCGCGCCGTGCCCGGGGACGAAGGTGTCGGCGTCAAGCGCCAGGAGCGCGTCGACGGTGGCTCCCCATTCGAGCACGCGCGCGTCCTCGACGTTGGGGATCGCCCGGTTGAAAAAAAGGTCGCCCGCAAAGACGATCTTCTCCCCGGGGAGATGGAGGACGACGTCTCCTTGCGTGTGCCCCGCACCCAGGTAAAGCAGCCGGATCTCGCGTCCCCCCTCGCGGATTGCGAGCCCCCGCTCGAAGGTGACCTGCGGGGGTAGGATCCTGAGACGGGAAAGAGTGTCCCGGTACTGCTGCTGCTGCCGCAGGCGCGTGCGCTCGTCGGCGGAACCGGGAAGCGCTGCGCCCAGCGCCCGGAGCTGACTCTCGGCGGAGGCCAGCGCTCGCTCCCAGGCGGGCAGGTCCACCTCGATCACGTCCCGCCGCGCACGGTCGCTCCCGACCAGGTGCGCCCCCGGGAACGCCTGGTTCCCGTGGGTGTGGTCGGTGTGCCCGTGGCTGTTCACCACGTAGCGTACCGGCCGATCGGTGACCGCGCGAATGGCGGTGCGCAGTTCCTCCCCCGCCTCGGGGGTGAAATGGGTGTCGAACACCACGACCGAGTGCTCCAGCACCACGAAACCCGAGTTGGCGACCGCGTTCCCATCGGGGCTGACTACCCGCGCGTATACCCCTTCGGCGATCTGGGCGATCTCAGGAGGCTCCGCCGCCGGCAGGCCGAGCGCCAGCAGCAGCACAGCCAGCGCGGCAAACGGGAATGGGCGGGCGCGGGCTCTGTCTGAAATAACGCACCCCCCTCAGATCCTGGATGAACGTTGGCGCGGCGCCTCGACCAGGAGCACCTGCTTGGTCAGCCGTTCAGCGCCGCGTCGGATCGTCACCCGAACGGTCTCGCCCGGACGGTGCGACTCGAGCAGGAGCTGCAGCTCCTCCTGGGAAGCGACGGGCTTCCCCTCCACCTCGGTGATGATATCGCCCCCCACGTAGATCCGCTGGTTGTACCACACCACGGCCCGGCTGGCCCCCCGGATATCGGCCCGATCGGCGGAACTACCGCGGTAGACACGGTAAACCAGGATCCCCTGCCCCACCGGGAGCTTGAGCACGGAGGCAAGGTCATCGTTCAGAGCGTAGCCCTCGATCCCGAACCAGGGGCGAATGACTCTCCCCTCCCGGATCAGCTCGGTCGCCACCCGCCGGATGGTCTCGGCCGGGATCGCGAATCCGATGCCGATGTTCCCCCCGCCGATGGTGAAGATGGAAGTGTTGATCCCCACCATCTCCCCCGCCGTGTTGAGCAGCGGGCCGCCGGAGTTCCCCGGGTTGATGGCGGCGTCGGTCTGGATGACATTATCCACCAGTTCGCCCGACTGCGTTTCGATCCGGCGCCCGAGTGAACTGACGATGCCCACCGTCAGGGTGTTCTGCAGCCCGAGCGGGTTGCCGATGGCCAGTACTTTCTGGCCCACCTTGAGGCTGGCGGAGGAACCGAGTCGGATCGGGTGCAGCCGTTCCGCGGGGGCATCGATCCGGAGCACGGCCAAGTCATTCTGCCGGTCCACCCCCAGGACCCGGGCGCGGTATTTCGAGTGGTCGGGGAGCGAGACCTCGAGGCTGTCGGCAGCGTCGATGACGTGGTAGTTGGTCAGGATGTGGCCTTCGGTGTCAAGCACGCACCCGCTTCCGGTCCCCTCCCGCGCAACGGGGGAGAAGAAGAAATCGTACTCGACCACCGTCCGGGTCACGTTCACTACCCCGGGACTGACGGTGTCATACACCCGGATATTGGTGCGCTCTTCCTCGCTGAGCTCAACTTCCCCGGCCGGACCGAAGGCAAAGGCCGGCCCGGAGACTTCCCGCGCCGGGGGGCCTGGAAGGAGATCCCAGCGCAACGCCGCGACGGTCGCGGCGCTTGCGAGCAGCGCGACGATGAGAACCAGGCGCACGGAGCCCTTGTACATGCAGATTCCGGCTCCCGCCGGGCAGCCCCGGCGGGAGCCTCTCCCCTTACCGGAACCTTATGGTCGTGTCCCGGCCGATGTTCAGGTCCATGGTCAGCGACGTCTTGGGGTAATTGGGAACCGGCACCGTCGTCACCAGCCTCAGGATGCTGATATTGAGCCGGTATTCGCCCGGAGGCACCGGGCGCTCGAAGCGGCAGCTCCCGTGGTTCCCCTCCGTCAGGATCGGGGTCGATTCATACCGCCCCGAGGCCCCCTCGAGCACGAACTTGAACCCGTCGAGCCGGTCCATCTTCCAGTCCCCGGACAGCTTGTTGATGTTGACGTTGATGGTCTTGGGCGCCCTCTTGGCTTCATCCGTCTTCCGGTCCCCTTCAGCCCGCTTCCCCGCCTGCTCGCGGGCATCCCCCATCCACTGGGCCTCGAGCTCGGCCAGCCGCCCTGCGGATTTCATCCGCTCGATGGTGGCGTTGATTTTGGCGAGCAGCTCGGTTTCCGATTTCAGCACCGCCACCGCGTACGAGTACTTGTTGACGAGGGTGGGCAGCACGTTCGTGTTGGGATAGCTCTGGGCGCTGCTGTAGGTGATGAAGGGCTCGTCCCCGACCACAGCGTCGACCTCCGTGCGGTTCAGCGCTCCCAGCGCGTCGTCGAGCGTCGGGTACGGCTTGATGGTAACCCCGGTCTGGGCCGCCATGAGGGCCTCCCCCGGGTGCCCTTCCGCAACGCCCACCGTCTTGCCCGACAGGCCGGCCAGGTCCGTGATGTCGAATTCGCTGCGCTGGTAGGCGATGACGTCGCCCGTCTCATAGTAGGGGATCGAATAGGCGAACTCGGTCTCGCGGGCCGGATCGATCGCCACCGAGGAGAGGATGAGTTCGGCCTGCCCCTCCTTCATGACCTCGTACATCCGGTTGACACCCGACAGCTTGATCCACCGGACTTCATAGCCCAAGTCCTTGGCGATCTCGTTGCCGATGTCGACGCCGAATCCCTGGACCCCCGTCCCGTCGCCGAACTCGAAAGGCGCGTTCACGGCAAAAGTCAGGATGCGCACCGCCTTGTTTTTCGCCATGCTTTCCGCGGCGGGCGGAATCAGGTCTTTCTTCTCGCCGCCGCAACCGACGACCGTACACACTACGATTGCCATCAAAATCAGGTATTTTACGCTTCGCACACCTACCTCCCAGAAACGATATACAGGAATCCTTCAAACCATCGACCAGCTCGGCCGCACGTATTCTAGCCAATCTACTCCCGGGACTAAAGCTTTTTCAGCCGGGCGCGCAGGTTACAGGTCCCTTTCCATCACCCAGGCGTCCTCGACCGGGTTGCTGTAATAGTTGGCCCGTGTCCCCGAAATCCCGAAACCATGGGCGCGGTAGAACTGAATGGCGCGCTGGTTCGATTTTCTCACCTCGAGCAAGCAGCGCGTACAACATCGGCGCGTACCCTCGGCCCGACAGGCGTCCATCAGCCGCGTTCCGATACCCAAGCGCTGAAATTCCGGCAACACCCCCAGCTTGAGCAGCTCAAGATCACCATCGACGGCGCGCGCCAGGTAAAACCCGGCAAGGCGCACCGCCCCTCCATCGGGGAGCACCACCGCCTTGGCCCCGAAATATCCCGGGATCTCCTCGAGAAACCTCCGGTAGCTGTCCGCTCCCCAGAAGGTGAGGCTTGTCCGCTCCTCAAGCGGCCCGAGTTCCTCCAGGTCCTCCACACCCAGGCGGGCCAGGTAGCAGCAAGCGGCGGCGTCAATGTTAGCGGCGTTGATTTCGGACAGCATCGGGAGGCCTTATGTACAGGGGCTCCGCCGTCGGTGCATCCCCCGTTTGCCAATACCTTCGGCGCCGGAGCGCCAGACGGCCGACGCCGGCAGCCAGGAACAGGTCCGCGGGGACCCGGCGCGGCCATCCGTCCTCCCGGGGGATCCCTTCCCACCGGGCCGCGTCCAGATCGGCCACCACATGAGCGTGCCTCCGGGCGAGAGTGCGTTCAAGCTCCGGAAGGTCGAGCAGCACCGGCCGCCCCGATCGGACCGGCCGGCCGCTCGGGCAGGTGTAGGCGCCGTAATAGACCTGGTCGCGTTGCGCGTCGAGCACAACGCCGATCTCCCCCCCGAGCCAGGCGGCCTGCCAGGCCAGCACGTCGAGCCCCGGGACACCGGCAAACGGGATCGCGAGCGACTGGGAAAGCCCCAACGCCGTACTGATGCCGACCCGGATGCCCGTGAAGGACCCCGGCCCGGTACCGGCGGCGACCAGGCCCAGGTCCCCGAGTCTCCAGCCGGCGCGCTCGAGCAGGAACTCGACCGAATGGAGGAGCGTGGCCGAGTGCCCCAGCGGGGAGCGCGTCCGGATCTCAGCCCGCACTTCGCTCCCCTCGAGCAGGGCGACGCTGCCGCACACCGACGAGGTGTCCAGAGCCAGCGTTTTCAGGGTATCGCTCATGGGCATCATCATTGACAACCGCAGGACTTGGATTATATACTGTAGCCTCTTTCAGCTCAAGGTTTTGTGCCCGAATTTCGCAGCCGGTTCCAGCTGCGGGCCAACGAAGTGACATCCCGGCGGATCGACAATCATAACAAAATGAGCGCAAACAAAGACCTCACCCCGATGATGAAGCAGTACCACGAGGTCAAGCGGCGCTACCCCGACAAGCTGGTCTTTTTCCGCCTGGGCGATTTCTACGAGATGTTCTACGAGGACGCCGTCCAGGCGTCCCGCGACCTGGAAATCACCCTCACCTCGCGCAACCGGGACAAGAGCGGCGCTCCCATCCCCATGTGCGGGGTCCCCTACCATTCCGTCGACGGCTACATCGCCCGGCTCATGAAAAAGGGGCACAAGATCGCCATCTGCGAACAGGTGGAAGACCCCCGCAACACCAAAAAGCTGATCCAGCGCGAGGTCACGCGGGTCCTGACCCCGGGAACGGTCGTGGAGGAGCTGCTCCTGGAGCCGAAGGACCACAATTACCTGTGCAGCTTCATCACGACGCCGCAGGGGGTGGGGCTCGCCTTCATGGACTTGTCTACCGCCGATTTCCTCGCCACCGAATTCCTAGGGGAGGATGCCTGGGCCCGGGCCCTCGACGAGTTGACCCGATTCGGGCCGAAGGAAATTCTCCTGCCCGAAATATCGGGCGAGGAACTGGACCGAAAGCTCCGGGCGGAGTGGTCCGATCAATGGGTGGCAAGCCTTCTGGACGACTGGGCCTATAACCGCGATTATGCCGAGAGGATACTGCTCGAACACTTCGGCGTCGCCAGCCTGGACGGCTTCGGCGCCGCCGGCCGGTCGCTGGCGCTCGCCGCCGCCGGCGCACTGATCCATTACCTGCGCGACAGCCAGCTCGGGGCGCTCGGGAAGGTGGCGGAACTCCGCTTTTTCGAACCTTCCGATTTCATGAAGCTCGACACCTCCACGGTCGTCAACCTGGAGCTGGTAGCCACCATGGACGGCTCGAGGAAGGGATCGCTCCTGTCCCTGCTCGACCGGACCCGCACGGGAATGGGCGCCCGGCTGCTCAAGAGCCGGCTGCTGCTCCCCCTCCTGGACGTGCCGGAACTCGAGCGGCGGCTCGACTGTGTCGCCGCCTTCTCTGAAGCCGGCGCCACGCTGGGGCGGCTCACCGAACTCCTGGGTGGGATCCTCGACCTGGAGCGGCTGATCAGCCGCGTCTGCGCCGGAATCGCCAACCCCCGCGAGCTGGTGGCGCTGGCCCAGTCCCTCCGGACGGCCGCCGCGCTGGAGCCGCTCCTGGCGGAGTTTCGCGCCGCCCGCCTCGAGGAAATCCGCGCCGAAATCGACCCGGTGGAGGACGCCTGCCGGCTGATCGAACAGGCGATCGCCGACGATCCTCCCTCCTCGGCCGCGGAACCGGGCATCATCCGCCCGGGCTACTCGGCGGAAATCGATGAACTGCGCTCCATCCGCCATAGCGGCAAGGGCTACATCGCCGGCCTCGAGGCGCGTGAACGCCAGGGCACCGGGATCGCCTCCCTCAAGGTAAAGTTCAACCAGGTCTTCGGCTACTTCATCGAGGTCACCCGGCCGAACCTCCACCTCGTCCCGCCCCATTACATCCGCAAGCAGACCCTGGTCAACAGCGAGCGCTTCGTCACCGACGAACTCCAGGCCTACGAGGAAAAGGTCCTGGGGGCGGAGGAACGGATCGCCGTGATCGAAAAAGAGCTCTTTGCCGGGATCCGCAAGGCGGTCGCACTCGAGGGAGCGCGCGTCCAGGCCACCGCGCGCCTGGTCGGGGAACTGGACGTCTACGCGGCGCTGGCCCTGTCCGCGCTCGAAAACGATTACGTCCGCCCGACCCTCACAGACGGGGACGAAATCGAGATCCGCGGGGGGCGCCATCCAGTGGTGGAACTGGAGAGCCGTCCCTTCATCCCCAACGACCTCCTCCTGAACTGCTCGACCGATCAGCTCGCGATCCTGACCGGCCCCAACATGGGGGGGAAGTCGACCTACCTCCGGCAGACGGCCCTGATCGTCATCATGGCGCAGATGGGCTCGTTCGTGCCCGCCCGGGAAGCGCGGATCGGGTGCGTGGACCGCATCTACACCCGCGTCGGGGCCTCCGACAACCTGGCCCGCGGACGCTCCACCTTCATGGTCGAGATGATCGAGACGGCCAACATCCTGAACACCTCCACCCCGCGCAGCCTGATCCTGCTCGACGAGGTCGGCCGCGGCACCGCCACCTTCGACGGGCTTTCGCTGGCGTGGGCGATCGCCGAATACCTGATCCAGGACTCCGGGCACCGGCCCAAGACCCTGTTCGCCACCCACTACCACGAACTGACCAAGCTGGCCGATGTGCACCCCGGGGTCAAGAACCTGTGCATGGCCATCGAGGAAGCGGGGCAATCGATCGTCTTTCTGCGCAAGGTCGTGCCGGGCGCGGCCGACCGGAGCTATGGCATCGAGGTGGCCCGGCTGGCCGGGATGCCGCGCGAGGTCCTGGCCCGCGCCCACCGGATCCTGGAGCGGCTGGAGAAGAAGGATATCGACCTGACGGGCCGCCCGCGCCGGCGCTCCGCCGAGGAGGTCATCGACGAAATGCAGCGGTCCCTCTTCTAGCGCCATGGAACATTCCCTCCGCACGCCGTCCTGGATTGACGCCCCGCTTGCGCACGTGCTGCTCCTGACCCTCCTGGCGCTCCCCTACTTCGTCAATCTCGGGGTTTCCTCCCTCTGGGACGCCAACGAGGCGTTCTACGCCGAAACCCCGAGGGAGATGATGGTGACCGGGGATTATCTCGCACCCCGGTTCAACTTCGAGCCCCGGGTCCAGAAGCCCCCTCTCACCTACTGGGTCGTGCTCCTGTCCTACCGGGTCTTCGGCGTCGGAGAGTTCGCCGTCCGCTTCCCGGGCGCGCTCGCGGCCCTGGGCATCCTCCTCTTCTGCTACGGGGCTGCCCGCAGCGCCTTCGGCCCACGCGCGGGACTTGCGGCCGCGGCGATCGCGGCCACCACCGCCCGGATCTTCATCCTCGCGCGCCGGCTCCCGATCGACATCCTCCTCCTCTTTTTCCTGACCGGGGCCCTCTTTTTCATTCTCCGCGCCCTGCGCCGCGACGGCATGGGGCCGTGGATCCCCGTCTACCTGTTTCTGGGGCTCGCGTTCATGACCAAGGGGCCGGTCGCCCTGGTCATCCCCGCCGCGGCGCTGGGGGGCTGGTGGATCCTGGCCCGCCGGCGGCCATGGGCGAGGATCTACCCGCTGCTGGGGAGCGTCATCATCGCAGCCGTCGTCCTCCCCTGGTACCTGGCCGTGTGGCAGGCGCACGGCTGGGACTACATCGCCCCCTTCTTCCTCAGCGACAACCTCGGGCGTTTCGCCACCGAGACCCTCGGCCCCTCCCGCAGCGTGTTCTACTATATCCCCGTATTCCTCTCCAACTTTTTCCCCTGGTCCCTGCTGCTCGCGGCCGCCCTCGTCTCCTGGCGGCGGCTTCACCGGGAAGCCCCTGCCGGTTCCTCCCCGGCGTGGCTCCTCCTCTGCTGGGCCTGCGTCGTCTTCCTGCTCTTTTCCCTCTCCAAAAACAAGCAGGAGTACTACATCGCCCCCATGTACCCCGCCTGCGCCATCCTGATCGCCGGAGCCCTGGTCCGTAAGCCCAGGTTGCGCCCGGGAGCGACCTGGGCTTACGGCGCCGCAGCGGTGCTGATGCTCGGCCTTTCCCTCGCCCTCCCCTCCGTGTTCACCGCCTTCATGCCCGCGCTCCCGCCGCTGCTGCGCTACGGCCCGACTGTCCTGTTCGCCGCCGGAGCACTGGCCGTGGGCGTGTGTACCGTGCGCCGCCGCCGGGGGCTCCGCTTCGTCGCGCTCGCGCTCTCGCTCTGGTCGGTCTACCTCCTGGGGGCCGCGGCCTACATCCCCGCGCTGGAGGCGCTGCGCCCCGTCAAGGGGTTTTGCCGCACCATCGCCCGGCAGTGGCGCCCCGACCTCGGGGACAGCGCCGGCTTCTACCGCGCCTCCCTCCCCAGCATGGTCTTCTACCTGCAGCGGCCGATCTTCCAGGAAACCGACCCGGAGGGGATGCTCGGGCGCTTCCGCTCCCCCGGCCGCGTCTTCTGCATCCTGTCGCGCGCCGATTACGAGTACTTTCTCGGGCGCGGTGCGGACCTCCACATCATCGACCAGGGACCCCTTTTTTCGCTCCGTTTCGGCAGCTTGCTGCAAAAAGGGAAATTCCCCGGCAGGGAATTGATCTTGGTATCCAACCGATCGTGGTCTACAATCGCTTCCCTTGAGGGCGATGTGCGCATATGAAAGCGAAACTGTTCACCGCCGTTAAGCTGGCGATCACGATCCTGTTTTTCGCCTATATCTTCCGGAAGATCGATTTCCAGCAGTTCACCGCCGCGCTCGCCAACGCCCGCATCGACTACCTGCTCGGGGGCTTCGCCCTCCTCTGGATCGCCCATTTCATCTGCATCTACCGCTGGCGGTTGCTGATGCAGCCGCTGATGCCGGTGCCGTCGGTGGGGTACCTGTTCAACATCTACTGCATCGGGCTCTTCTTCAACCTGACCTTCCCCACCATCATCGGCGGGGACGTCGTCAAGGTCTATTACGCGGGACGCCCTTCCCGGAACTATGCCCAGAGCCTGGCGGCCGCTTTCCTCGACCGGGACGCCGGGATGTTGGCCATGATGATCATCGCCTGCGCCGCCGTGACGATCTACCCGGTGTCGGTCCCCGGAATCCCTGTCCTCCCCATCCTGTGGGGGGTGTTCGCCCTGTTCATACTCGGGAACGTGGCGGTGTTCACCCCGGGGCTGCACCGGCTCCTGTTCCGGCTGCTGCAGCGGCTGCGCCTGGGGAGGGTCGCGGCCAAAATGGACCTGCTCTCCCGCGCTTTCCAAGTCATGGGCCGACACCCCGGCGTCCTCTGGGGGTCGCTCGCCATCTCCTTCGTCAACCAACTGCTGGTCATCTCGGTGACCTGGATCATGGCGCTGGGGCTGGGAATCCGGCTCTCCCCCTTCTATTTCCTGGTCTTCGTCCCCGTCATCACCCTGATCTCCATGATCCCCATCAGCCTCAACGGCATGGGGCTGAGGGAATACTCCTTCATGAGCCTCTTCGGCGCCGTCGGCGTGCCGGCGGCATCGTGCATTGCACTGGGCGTGCTTTCGAGCGTCGTCATCATCCTGTCATCGCTCCCGGGGGGCATCGTCTACATTCTCTTCCGGAACAAGACCGATCTCGAGCAGATGGCTTCCCTGGAAAACGAGTTCTCATGAAGGACAAAATCTCGATCATCGTCCCCGTCTACAACGAGCGCGAGAACCTGGAGCCGTTGACACGCGCGCTGACCGAAACCATGGAGGGCACGGGGGAAAACTACGAGATCCTCCTCGTCGACGACGGCAGCACCGACGGAGGGGGGGAATGGATGGAACGTCTTCCCGGGCGCGACCCGCGTTTCCGCGTCATCCGCTTCCGCCGGAATTTCGGCCAGACCGCGGCCATGGCCGCCGGCTTCGACCACGCCACGGGCAACATCCTGATCCCGACCGACGCCGACATGCAGAACGATCCGCGCGACATCCCCGCGGTGCTCGCGAAGCTGCGCGAAGGGTACGACGTCGTCAGCTGCTGGCGCCGGAAGCGCCGGGATCCGTGGCTGACGCGCAAGCTCCCCTCGCGCCTGGCCAACGGGCTGATTTCCCGCATCAGCGGCGTGCGCCTGCACGATTACGGCTGCACGCTCAAGGGGTACCGCCGCGAGGTGGTCGAGCACATCCGGCTCTACGGAGAGATGCACCGCTTCATCCCCGTCTACGCCTCCTGGGCCGGTGCGCGGGTCGCGGAAATCCCGGTGCGCCACCACCCCAGGACGCGGGGAAAGAGCAAGTACGGCCTCAGCCGCACCTTCAAGGTGATCCTGGACCTGATCACCGTGAAGATGCTGGGAAGCTACTCCACCAAGCCGATGTACTTTTTCGGCGGCTGCGGCCTCGTGGCCTGCGCCGCGGGGACGCTGTTCGCGCTCCTCACCCTCTACGAAAAATATTTCCACCAGGTCAAGGCGCACAACAACCCGCTCCTGCTGCTGGCCGTGTTCCTCTTCATCCTGGGGGTGCAGTTCATCTTCATGGGACTCGTGGCCGAACTCCTGATCCGGACCTACTTCGAATCGCAGGGGAAATCGCCCTACATCATCCTGCGCATCTCGGAAGCCCCGCCGGCGGAGCCCCCGGGCCCCATTTCCTCCCGAGGATAGCCGTGTTTGCGGAGACATTCGCCTTTCGGGAGCACGCGCTGGTCAATGTCGTCGGCGGCGGCGGCAAGACACGCCTGATCCGCGCCCTGGCCTCGGAATTCTGCCTGCGCGGGCCCGTGCTCATGACCACCACCACCCGCAACCACCCCCCCGACCCGGCCGAGGGGATCACGGTGATCAGCGGGGACAACGTCGCGCTCGTCAGGGAGATCGTGGCGCACATCGGGCGGGAATGTTCGGGCCGCCCCTTCAAGCTCCTGGCCGCGCGCCATTTTTTCAGCCCCCACCTCATGCGCGGCGTCCCCCCGGATTTCACCGCCGGGCTGGACCGCACCCTGTTTCCCGTCCTCCTCAACGAAGCGGACGGCGCCGCCGGGTATTCCCTCAAGCTCTACCGGGAGGCCGAACCGGTCCTCATGTCCCGGGCGGATTACCTCGTCCCCGTCATCGGCCTTGACTGCCTCGGTCGTCCGCTCGGGCCCGACTCCGTCTTCCGCTGGGACACCTGCGCCGGCAGGTTCGGGCTGCGCGCCGGGGAGACGATCACCCCCTCCCTGGCCGCCCGGATCCTGATGCACCCCGACGGGATGTGCCGCGGGCTCGAGCCCGGAACCGAAATCGTCCCCTTCGTCAACAAGGCCGACTCCCCAGCCGAGGACGGTGCCGCGCGCGAACTCGCGCGCGCCATCCTGGACAACGGCCGGTTCCCGGTCAGCCGCGTGCTCTACGGCAGCGCTGCGGAGGGAAGGGTCCAATGCCTGGAAGCCTAGGGAAACCGGGCATTCCCCACCTCACCAGCAGGGCCAACCCCCTGCTGAAGAGGATCCGGCTGGCCGCCTCCGGCTCCCGCCGCGCCGGGGACGACCTCGTCGTTGCAGAGGGAGTACGGGTGCTCGAGGAGGCCACTTCGTCCGGCCACGCGCTGGACGCGGTGGTAGCCACTCCGGGATTCGGCTCCGCCCAGAGGGAGCGCGCCCTGCTCGAACTCTGGCGCGCGCGCGGCGTTCCCCTCTGCACGGTCGACGAGCGGCTGTTTTGCTCGCTGTCGGACGTGCGCACCCCCCAGGGGGCCCTGGCTCTGGTCCGCGTCCCCCCCCCCGCCCTCGGGCAACTTCCCGATCCGGGCGCCGCGCCGATCGTGTGCGCGCTGGGACTGCAGGACCCCGGGAACCTCGGGACGCTCATCCGCGCCGCGGCGGCCGCGGGCGCCGCCTTTGTCTGCACGGCCAGGGGGACCGTTTCAGCCCGCAATCCCAAGGCCGTCCGTTCGAGCGCCGGCTCCTTCTTCCGCATCCCCGTGGTGGAACACCTCGAGCCGGCGGATTTCCTCGCCTATGCCGCCGCCCATGCCATCGCGGTGTATTGCGCCGACCCCGCCGCAGGCACCCCCTACACTCTGGCCGACCTCCGGGGCCGCTGCTCCTTCGTCCTGGGAAACGAGGGGCGCGGCACGCAGGGTACGGGGCTCGGGTCGCTCCCCGCGCTGCGGATCCCGATGGCGCGCGCAACGGAATCGCTGAATGTGGCCATGGCTGGAACCATCCTCCTTTTTGAAGCGGCGCGCCAGCGCGCCCTGGGACCGACTCCATGACTCAAACCCTATTCCCCGAACCGGACTTCCCCTTCACGCCGGACACCCCCCTGGCCGAGCGGTTGCGTCCGCATACGCTGGACGACCTGGTCGGGCAGCAGCACCTGGTCGGGCCGGGCAAGGTGCTCCGCGTCATGGTCGAACAGGACCAACTGGCCTCCATCATCCTCTGGGGGCCGCCGGGAACGGGGAAAACCACCCTCGCGCGCATCCTGGCGCGGCAGACCCGCTCCCCCTTCGTCTCCTACAGCGCCGTGCTGTCGGGCATCAAGGAGATCAAGAGCGTCATGGCCGAGGCGGAAGTCACCTTCCGCGCCAACCGGGGACGGACCGTCGTCTTCATCGACGAGATCCACCGTTTCAACAAGGCGCAGCAGGACGCGTTTCTCCCCTACGTGGAATCGGGCGTCATCATCCTGATCGGGGCCACCACCGAAAACCCCTCCTTCGAGGTGATCAGCCCCCTGCTGAGCCGCTGCAAGGTCTACGTGCTCCACCCGCTCGAGCCGGCGGAGATCCAGACCCTGCTCGAGCGCGCGCTCGGTGACACGGAGCGGGGGCTCGGGGCGCTCGGCGCCACGGTGCCGGGAGAGGTCCTCGGGCAGCTGGCCGTATACGCGAACGGCGACGCGCGTATCGCCCTGAACACCCTGGAGCTGGCGGTCTCCCTCTCCGCGCGCGGCGCCGGGGAGCCGTTCACCCTTACCCTGGCCGACCTCGAATCGGCGCTGCAGCGGAAAATGCTGCAGTACGACAAGACCGGCGAGGAACACTACAACCTGATCTCGGCCCTGCACAAATCGCTGCGCAACAGCGACCCCGACGCCTCCCTCTACTGGATGGGGCGGATGCTGGAAGCGGGCGAGGACCCGGTCTATATCGCCCGGCGCATGGTGCGCTTCGCCTCCGAGGACGTGGGTCTGGCAGACGTCCGGGCGCTGTCGGTGGCGCTCGACGCCACGGAGGCGGTGCGGCTGGTGGGAATGCCCGAATGCAAGCTGGCGCTGGCGCAGGCGGCGGTGTACCTGGCGCTCGCGCCCAAATCGAACGCCCTGTACACCGCCTACGGCCGGGTGGCCGACGACATCCAGGCGGGCACCAACGAGCCGCCCCCCCTGCATATCCGCAACGCGCCCACCCGCCTGATGAAGGAACTCGGCTACGGCAAGGGGTACCAGTACGCCCACGACCTCAAGGACAAGGTGGCCGACATGGAGTGCCTCCCCGACACTCTCCGGGGACGCCGCTACTACCTCCCGACCGATCAGGGGATGGAACGGCGCATAGGGGAGATCCTCGCAGAGCTGCGGCGGAAACGGAAGAAGCGCTGACGGCCTCGGGGCGGCTTCAGCCCTTCAGGTAAAAGGCCAGGACGACGGCGGCCAGGACCAGGCGGTAGATCACGAAGGGGGTGAAACTGTTGCGCACCAGGTAGCGCAGCAGGAACCGGATGCACAGAAACCCGGTCACCGCCGCGGCGACCATCCCCGCCAGCAGCACCGGCCACTCGAGACCCGCTCCGCCATCGCCGGAGGCCAGGAGCCTGTACGCCTGTAGGAACCCCGCCCCCGCGATCACCGGGGTTGACAGGAGAAACGAAAACCGGGCTGCGGAGACCCGGTCGCTGTGCCGCAAAAGCGCCGTCGTCATGGTGATGCCGCTGCGCGAAACCCCCGGAACCAGGGCGATCGCCTGGCCGATCCCGATCCACACGGCATCGCCCCAGGAGTAGCTCTCCATCGACCGGTCCTGCCGCCCCCGCCTCTCGGCGACCCAGAGCAGGAGGGCCAGGCCCGCCAAGGTGAAAACCGTGACGAGGGGGGAGCGCAGGCGCGACTCCACCACCTCCTCCAGGCAGAAACCCGCGATCATGGCCGGAATCGTCCCCACCACCAGGAGCCAGGCGAGCTTCCGGTCGGCGTTTCCGAGCGGCGCCCGCTCCTTCAAGCCGAGGACCACCTCGCGCGCCAGCCGGATCCAGTCCCGGGCGAAAAAGGCCAGGACAGCCAGCGCGGTTCCGACGTGCAGCGCAACGTCGAAGACCAGCCCCCCCGGCTCCCACCCGAAGAACCAGGGGACCAGGATGAGATGGGCGGAGCTGCTGATGGGCAGAAACTCCGTCAGCCCCTGGATGATGCCGAGAACGATCGCCGAGAGTATCTCCATGCCGCCAATCCGCCCCAATCTTCACATGTTTCACATGCTTGAGGGCGCCCCGCGCCCCGAAAGCGCTAATTACTTTACAGGGTTTTTCAGGAAATTACAGGATTTAGAGCGCTTTTCCGTTTTTCCGTGCGATTGTAGGGGTGGAAATTACGCGGCCGCGGTATTATCCTTTCCACTTTGCCGGGATCACACCGAAACCGAGGAGAACACATGCCGAGCGCCAAGAACATTCTCAAACTGGGCTTGCCCAAGGGGAGCCTGCAGGAATCGACCATGGAGCTGTTTCGCCGGGCGGGGATCCGAATCAACGCGAGCGACCGTTCCTATTTCCCCTCCTGCGACGACGACGAGATCGAGATCATGCTCATCCGCTCCCAGGAGATGGGCAAGTACGTCGAGAGCGGACTGTTCGACGCCGGGATCACGGGATGGGACTGGGTGCTCGAAACCCGCGCGCGCGTGACCGAGATCTGTGAACTGGTCTACGGCAAGTCGGGATTCAAACCGGTGCGCTGGGTGCTGGCCGTCCCCGATAACTCCAAGATCCGATCGATCCAGGACCTCCAGGGGAAGACCGTCGCCACTGAACTGGTGAGCTACGTCCGGCGCTACCTGGCCCGGGCGGGGGTCAAGGCCAAAGTCGAATACTCCTGGGGGGCCACCGAGGCCAAGGCCGGCATCCTCGTCGACGCCATCGTGGAACTGACCGAGACCGGCCGCTCGCTCAGGGCCAACCGGTTGCGTATCGTGGAGGAGCTGCTCGCCTCCACCACCCGCTTCATCGCCAACCGCGAAGCCTGGAAGGATCCCTGGAAGCGCGAAAAGATGGAAAGCATCGCCATTCTGCTCCAGGGCGCGCTGGCCGCGGAAGGGATGGTGGGGCTGAAGATGAACCTCAAGGAGAGCGACCTGCCCCGGATCATGGATATCCTCCCTTCCCTGAAACGTCCCACTGTCAGTCCGCTCACCCTCCCCGGCTGGATGGCACTCGAGGTGGTCGTCCAGGAATCGGTGGTCAAGCGCATGATTCCCGACCTGAAACGCGCGGGAGCGGAAGGCATCATCAAGTACCCGCTGAACATGTTGATCAACTAACTATTTCTTTATTTATAGATACTTAGATACAAATAGTTAATGCATTACAATAACAAATGCGCGGGGATCGTCACCAAGATCCCCGCAATCAACCAGGTGGCCTACGGCCTCACGGGCAAGCCCCCAAGCAACAACGAGTGGGAGTAGCCAATGCCGGAACCCCTCCCTTTTGTCCACCTTCATAACCACTCCGACTACAGTCTGCTCGACGGGGCGTCGAAGATCGAGCTCATTGTGGAGACCGCCCTGTCGATGGGGATGAAGGCGGTGGCGCTCACCGACCACGGAAACCTCTTCGGCGCGCTGCAGTTCTACAATACCGCGCGCAAGAAGGGGATCAAGCCCATCATCGGCTGCGAGGTCTACGTGGCCAAGGAAAGCCGCCACAAGAAGACGGGGGGCGGTGACCAGAGCAACCACCTGGTGCTGCTGGCGGAGAACCTGGAGGGGTACCGCAACCTGACCCGGCTGGTCTCCTACGGGTACTTGGAGGGGTTCTACTACAAGCCTCGCATCGACAAGGAACTGCTGCGTCTCTACCACGGCGGGCTCATCGCCGCGAGCGCCTGCCTCAAGGGCGCGGTCGCCCAGAAGTTGGCCATGGAGCAGTTCGAGGCCGCCGAGGCAGAGGCGTTGGAATTGCGCGACATTTTCGGCGCGGGCAATTTCTACCTCGAGCTGCAGGACCACGGCCTGCCGGCGCAGCGGCAGATCAACCCCGCCATCATCGACCTGGCGCAAAAGACCGGGATCCCCCTGATCTGCACCAACGACACCCACTATATCCAGAAGGAGGACAGCGTCGCCCACGATGTGCTCCTCTGCATCGGCACCGGCAAGGTCGTGAGCCAGCCCGACCGGATGCGCTACGAGACCGACCAGTTCTACTTCAAGTCCCCGGAGGAGATGCACGCCCTGTTCGCCCACGTCCCGGAGGCGCTGGCCAACACCGTCCGGATCGCGGAGCGGTGCGACCTGACGATCGAGACCGACCAGCCGATCCCCCCCTTCGACGTCCCCCCGGGCTACGACGCCGACAGCTATTTCGAAAAGATGGTGCGGGAGGGCTTCGCCGAGCGCCGGCGCCACCTGGAGGCGCTCGCCGCCGAGGGGCAGCTCAAGCACCCGCTGCCCGACTACGAGGAACGGCTGACGTTCGAGATCGCCATGATCAAGAAGATGCAGTTCTCCAGCTACTTCCTGATCGTCTGGGACCTGATCCGCCACGCGCGCGAATGCAACATCCCGGTCGGCCCCGGGCGCGGGTCGGTCGTGGGGAGCCTGGTCGCCTACAGCATGCGCATCACCGACATCGATCCCCTGCAGTACTCCCTCTTCTTCGAGCGCTTCCTGAACCCCGAACGGATCGCCCCGCCCGACATCGACATGGACTTCTGCATGAACCGCCGGGCGGAGATGATCGAGTACACGGCCGAAAAATACGGCCGTGACTGCGTCTGCCAGATCATCACCTTCGGGACCATGGCCGCCCGCGGGGTCATCCGCGACGTCGGGCGCAGCCTGGATATCCCCTACGGCGACGTGGACCGCATCGCCAAGCTGATCCCCCTCGAGCTCAACGCCACGATCGAAAAGGCCCTGGACCAGGAGCCACGCCTCCGGGAGGAGATGGAGAATCCCGAGATCGCGAACCTGATCCGGATCGCGCAGCGGCTCGAGGGGCTCTCGCGCCACTCCTCGACCCACGCGGCCGGCGTGGTGATCGCCCCCAGGCCGCTGGTGGAGCTGGTCCCGCTCCAGAAGACGAACAAGGACGAAATCACCACGCAGTACAGCATGAAGGACCTGGAATCGATCGGCCTGCTCAAGATGGATTTCCTCGCCCTGACCACGCTGACGGTGATCGACGACGCCGTCCGCCGCGTCCGCGAGGAGACGGGGGTCGAGCTCGACCTCTCCTCCATACCCCTGACCGACCCGGAGGTCTACGGGCTCTTCTCGGAGGGGCGCACCAACGGGGTGTTCCAGTTCGAGAGCGGCGGGATGAAGACCGAGCTGCGCCGGTTGCGCCCGGAGCGATTCGAGGACTTGATCGCGCTGAACGCCCTGTACCGCCCCGGGCCGATGGACATGATCCCGGACTTCATCAAGCGCAAACAGGGGCTCATCGCGGTAGAGTACCCCCATCCCCTGCTCGAGGATATCCTGAAGGAGACGTACGGCGTCATCGTCTACCAGGAGCAGGTGATGCAGATCGCCAGCAAGATGGCCGGCTTTTCCCTCGGCGAAGCCGACATCCTGCGCAAGGCGATGGGGAAGAAGCTGGCGTCGGTCATGGTGTCGATGCGCGACAAGTTCCTCGCCGGCGCCGCCGGAAACGGGATCGCCCAAAAGGACGCGATCGCGGTCTTTGAACTCATGGAGCAGTTCGCCCAGTACGGCTTCAACAAATCACACGCCACCGCCTACGCCCTGCTGGCCTACCAGACCGCCTACCTGAAGGTCCACCACCCGATCCAGTTCATGGCCGCCCTGCTGACAAGCGAAATCGGCAACACCGACAAGATCGTCATGTACATCGCCGAGTGCCGGGAGATGGGCATCCCGGTCCTCCCCCCCGACATCAACGAGAGCATGCTCCACTTCCACTCGAACGCCGGAAAGATCCGCTTCGGCATGCTGGCGATCCGGAACGTGGGGGAAGGCGCCATCCGCTCGGTGCTCGAGTACCGCCAACGGCAGGGGCGCTTCCGCAGCCTCTTCCATTTCTGCGAGGAGGTCGATTCCCGGTCGTTGAACAAGCGGGTCATGGAGAGCCTGGTCAAGAGCGGAGCGATGGACTCCCTCGGCTGGCGGCGCTCGCAGTGCATGGCCATGATCGACGCGGCGATCGAGTACGGTCAGAAGGTGCGGCGCGACCGCGAAACGGGGCAGAAGGGGCTGTTCGCCGCTTTGGGGAGCGCCGCCGCCGCCCCGGAGCCGGAGCCGCCCGACATCCCCGAGTGGCCGCCGGAGGAGATGTTGGCCGCGGAGAAGGAGACGCTGGGCTTTTACGTGTCCGGACACCCCCTCGACCGCTTCGCCGAGGAACTGGCGCAGTTCAGTAAAAAACCGCTGGCGGAATTCATCGCCGAGGGGAAAGCGGTCGAATGCCAGGTGGCCGGCATCGTCACCGAGCTGCGCGAGCGCCGCACGCGCAAGGGGGACCTGATGGCCAACTTCACCCTCGAGGATCTCAGCGGGTCGGTGGAGGCGATCGTGTTTCCGAACGCCTACCAGAAATTCACCGCCTTCCTCCGCTCCGACCTCCCGATCCTCGTCACGGGGCGCTTCGAATTCGAGGAAGAACGGGGATGCAAGATCGTCGCCGCGGAACTCCAGCCGCTGGCGGGGATTCTCGAGCGGCAGGCCCGGACCTTGCGTATCCGCGCCGCGGTCACGGACCTGCCCGCGGGGACGGCCGATTCCCTCTACCGTTTGCTCGACGGCAACCGCGGCGACACCGGCATCGAAATCGAACTCTACCGCCCGGCCGAATACCGCGTCCTTATCCAGTCGTCAGACTTCATCCGGGTCAAATCGAGCCCGGAACTGATCCGGCAGATCGAGGAGCTGTGCGGAACCGGAACGGTCCAGGTCCTGGTCTAGCCGCGGGCGTCAGGAGCGCCCGAAATTACGTTCGATTTCGCGCATGCCGAAGCGCAGCAGGATGGGGCGGCCGTGGGGACAGTGGGTCGGGATGCGCGTCCGCTCGAGCTCGTCCAGCAGCCACCGCATCTTTTCCGGGGCGAGCGCCATGTGGACCTTGACCGCGGCCCGGCAGGCGGTGCCGACCGCTATCCGGTCCCGGATCCGCTCCACGTCGAGCGTTCTCTCCTCCGCCTCCAGGCTCTCCAGGATGTCGCTGAACAGGTCGCGGGTTTCCCCTTCCGGGCAGGCGGCGGGAACCGAACGGACCAGGACGGAATCCCCTCCAAAGGGCTCGACATCGAACCCGTTCAGCTCGAGTTCCGGCAGGATACGCTCGAGCCGTGCCTTCTGTTCCGGCGTGAGCTCGATGGCGATCGGCGCCAGCAGTCCCTGCCGCTCGACCCTTCCCCGCTCGATCGAGCGCGCCAGGCCCTCGTAAAGAATACGCTCGTGGGCCACGTGCTGGTCAATGATCAGGAGCCCCTCGCTGTCGCACCCCACGATGTAACTGTTGTGGAGCTGTCCGAGGATCTTCACCCCCTCGGCCCTGAAAGGGGCCGCCAAGGCGCGCCCCGATCCGTAGAGCATCGCGGGGACCAGCTTCATCGCAAGATGCCGCCCGAGTTCCCCCTCCCTCCCGCGCCCGCCGGAGCCAAGGACGCGGCCGAGTTCGGGCGCGCCGCTCGAACCGCCGGCGGCTCCGTCGTCCAGGGGAGGCCCGAAAACCAGGGGCCTCGTCCCGCCCGCGCCCGCAAGGGAGGAGCGCGGCGCCGGGTCATCGTTTCCATCCGCGACGGCCTCTCCGGAAGCGGGAGGGAGGGGACCCGCGTGCAGGTAGGAGGGGATCGGCGCACGCGCGGCGAGCGCTTCTTCCAGGGCGTCGAAGACGAGGCGATAGACGCCGTTCTGGTCGTGGAAGCGGACCTCCGTCTTGGCCGGGTGGGCGTTGACGTCGACCGCGTCGTAGGGAAGCTCGAGAAAGAGAAGCACCACGGGATAGGAGTTCGGGGGGAGCCGCGTACGGTACGCCTGGCGCACCGCGCCCAGGATCACCTTGTCACGCACCATGCGCCGGTTCACGAAAACATACTGGGAATAGCCGTTGGTCCTCCGCTCCGAGGGGAGGGAGGTGAAGCCGTGCACCCGCATCCGTCCCGATTCGCGCTCGAACTCCAGCAGCCGTTCCAGGAATCCCTCCCCGAAGATCTGGACCACCCGCTCCCGCATGTCGGCGGCGCCTACTGCGCGGAGCAGTTCCCTGCCGTCGCTCTGGAGCTCGAACCGGACCTCCGGGTGGGCCAGGGCGTAGTGGGTGACCAGCCGGGCGACATGCCCCAGTTCCGTTTCCTGAGAGCGGAGGAATTTCTTCCGGGCGGGCAGGTTGTAGAAGAGGCCGCCGACCTCGATCTCGGTCCCCCGCTCCCAGGCGATCGTTTTGACGTTGCGGAGTACGCCTCCGTGGACCTGGATCTCGGTTCCCCCGGGAGCGGCGGCGTCGGCCGCGCGCGTGCGCAGCCGCAGGCGCGAAACCGAGGCTATCGACGGCAGCGCCTCGCCGCGGAAGCCGAGGGTGGCGATCGCGGAGAGGTCCTCCGCCCGGCGCAGCTTGCTGGTAGCGTGGTGCTCGAAGGCCAGCAGGGCGTCGTCCTCCGTCATTCCCTCCCCGTCGTCGCAGACCAGGATCGAGCGGCGCCCCCCGCCCAGGACGGCGACCCGGACCTGGCGACTGCCGGCGTCCAGGGCGTTTTCGACCAGTTCCTTCACGACCGAGGCGGGGCGCTCGACGATCTCCCCCGCCGCGATCTTGTTCGCCAGGATCTCCGGAAGCACCTGTATCCTGCTCATCCGCCTCTCCCGGGACTCCTACGTCCCCATGACCGGGCGCAGCCCCTGCTCGAGTTCCCCGAGCGAGGCCTCCCACTGTTCCCCGTCCGCCAGCCGCTTGACCCGGTAGCGCGCGCTCGCGAGTTCCTCCTCCCCGATGATGAGCACGTGCCGGGCGCCCATCCGGTTGGCCAGGCGCATCTGGCTCTTGAGACTGCCGCCGTCAAAATCAACGATGCACGTCATCCCCCGCGCCCTCAATCGACGCGCGATCTCCCCCGCCCTGTCGAGCGCCGCCTCCCCCATGTGAGCCAGGAACAGGTCGGGCTCCCACCGCGCCGCCGCCGCCGTCTTCTCCGGCAGCGTCATGACCAGCCGGTCCAGCCCCATGGCGAACCCGATCGCGGGCGCCGGCGGACCGCCGAGCACCTCGGACAGGCCGTCGTAGCGCCCCCCGCCCATGAGCGCGTTCTGCGCCCCCAGCTCCCCGCTCACGATCTCGAACGTGGTGCGCACGTAGTAGTCAAGCCCCCGCACCAGCCGCGGAACGATGCTGTAGGGGATTCCCGCACCTTCCAGGCGGCGCCGGACCTCGCCGAAATGCGCGGCGCAGTCCGGGCAGACATGGTCGGTGATCACGGGGAGGAGCGCTATCCCGCCCTGGCACCCTTCCACCTTGCAGTCGAACACCCGCAGCGGGTTGGTTTCGGCCCGCCGGCGACAGTCATCGCAAAACCCGTTCCTGCCGCGCCCAAGTTTCGCCCGCAGCAGGTCCATGTATGCGGGGCGGCACCGGCTGCACCCGATCGAATTGACGAGGAGTTTCGCCTCGATCCCGAGCTCGTCGAGGATTCCGAGGGCCATTTCCATGATTTCGGCGTCGACCGCCGGATGTTCCGACCCGATCGCCTCGGCCCCGATCTGGTAGAACTGGCGCCAGCGCCCCTTCTGCTTCTTTTCATGCCGGAACATCGGCCCGAGGTAGTAGAGCCGGTCGAGTCCCCCCCCCCGGTACAGGGCGCCCTGGATGTAGGCGCGGACAACCGAAGCAGTCGCCTCCGGGCGCAGGGTCACCGAACGGCCGCTCTGGTCCCGGAAGGTGTACATCTCCTTGCCGACGATGTCCGTGTCCCCCCCGATCCCGCGCGCGAACAGTTCGGTGGGCTCGATGACGGGGGTCCGGATCTCCCGGTACCCGTGGCGCTCGAAGATGCGGCGCGCGCACTCCTCCACGAGGCGCCAGCGCTCGGTCTCCCCGGGGAGCAGGTCCCGCGTCCCCGGCAGGTTGTTGGATAGGGGTTCTTGCATCGGTGCGTCCTTGTCGAAAAATTAGAATCGTAGCAAATTCCGGGCGGCGCGGCCGCCCTTTATCCCGGAAAACCTCATCCCGCATCCCGGAGCCGCCGGAACTCCTCCGTCCGTCGGCGCAGCTCGAGCCAGGTCTCAAACAGTGCGGGGGTCTCGAGCCAGATCCGGAACCAGAGGGCGATTTCCCCTTTCTCGAGCCGGCGCACCGCCCCGACGCGCGGGTTGCGGGCGATCTGTTCCGCCCGCCGCCTCCCCAAGAGCGCCAACTCCCGGCAATACCCTTCCCCTTTGCGGTCCCCGAGGTCCCGGTAACGGAGGCGCAACTCCTCCAGCCGCCGGAGGGTCTCCTCCGCCTCGGCAAAGGTCGCGAATTTCAGCAGCCCCGCGAACACCCCGTCATAAGGGGGGTCGAAAGACTCCCTCCTTTTCATCTCTCCCCGCCCGCGCCCGGCCAGGAACGACCTATGCAAAGAGGCCGGAGTCTGTTATGTATGAATGCCGCCATCAAGGCGGGAGTATATCATCCTGGAGGGGCGAGAGCTTGGATTCCCTTGCCGTCTACATCCTGGCCCGGCTGGGCATCGCGCTTTTCCGCGTGCTCCCCCGCGCGGCGGGCGCCGCGCTGATCGGCGCCCTCGCCTCCGTTTTCTACCGCCTCGACCGGCGCCACCGCCGGATCGCCGACGTCAACCTCCGCATCGCCTTCCCCTCCCTGCCGAAGCGCGCCCGGGAACGGATCGCCCGCCGGAGCTTCCGGAACGCGGCGCTCAACCTGCTCGAGATCAGCCGCCTCCCCGCCCTCTCCCCCGCGAACATCCCCCGCCTGGCGGTCTACGACGAGGTGGAGGGGCTCGACAACTACCGGGAAGCGCGCCGCCGAGGGAAAGGGATCCTCTACCTCACCGGCCACTTCAGCTCCTGGGAACTCCTCCCCACGGCCCACGCGCTCTATGGCCATCCGCTCGCGTTCACGACCAGGCCGCTGGACAACGCGCGCCTCGAACGCTACCTCTCCTCGATCCGCTCCCTGCACGGCAACCGCGTCGTCCCCAAGGGCAACTCGGCCCGTACCATCCTCAGGGAGCTCCACTCGGGACGCGATTTCGGCATCCTCATGGACCAGAACACCAGCCCGGAGGAGGGGATCTTCGCGCGCTTCTTCGGGGTGCCCGCCGCCACCACCTCGAGCGTGGCGCTGTTTGCGCTGCGCACCGGCGCCCCCGTACTCCCCGGGTACCTCACCCCCATGGAGCGGGGGCGCTACCGTATCCGCTTCCTTCCCCCGATGGAAGCGGTGCGCACCGGCGACAAGGAGCGCGATATCGAAGTCAATACCCAGCGGTTCAACGACGTGCTGGAGCGGATCGTGCGCGAGCAGCCCGAGAGCTGGCTCTGGGGCCACCGGCGCTGGAAGAACCAGCCGCCCGAAAACCCGCAGGATCTCTACGCCCTCTCCCCGGGAGAACTCGCCGCCTTCCTGCGCCGAGTCCGTCCCTAGGGCATGCCGAGCAACCGGGTGAATTCAGGCTTGTAGCGCACGCTGTCGAGCACCGATTGGACGTTTTTCAGCTCTTCCCGCAGCAGCGCCCGGTACCGTTCCGGTTCGAGTTCGACTGCGCGTGTGAACGCGGCGATGGCGGGCGCGGCCAAGTCGTTTTTCGCGTACAGGACCCCGAGGTGAAAATAATTCCGGGCCGTTCCCTCCCCCAGTTCGATCACCGCCTCGTTGGCCTCGATCCCCTCCCGGTCGAGCCCCAGCCGCTCCGCCACCCGCGCGAGGTTGGCCCATGCCGGCGCGTAGCGCGGATCGAGTTCGACCGCGCGCCGCAGCGCGGCGCGGGCCTCCTCGAACCGCTCCCGCTCCGCCAAAAGGGTCCCCATGTTGTAATGGACCTCCTTCTGGCTCGGGTCCGCCGCGAGCGAACGGGCGTAGGAGGCAAGTGCCTCCTCGTATCGCCCCGCGTCCCCGTAGAGGTCCCCCAGGAGGAAATGGATGTCGGCGCCATCCCCCCCCGGGCCGGCCCCCTCGAGCACCTCGATCGCCTCTCCGGTCAGGCCGAGCTTGGCCAGGGCGAAGCCCAGGCGCGCGCGGATGTGCACGCGCGTTTCGCCCCGTGCCAGGGCCGCGCGGTAGTTCGCGGCCGCTTTCTCGTATTGCTGCATCAGGCTGTAGGCGTCCCCCAGCCGCTCCCGTACCTGGGCGTCCTCCGGATTCAGCTTCGCCGCCTCCTCCAGTTGCGCCGTCCCTTCGGCCAGCTTCCCGCCCCCCAACAAGAGCATCCCCAGGTTGAAGCGCGCGCCGAAGTGGTCCGGAACGCGCGCAAGCAGTTCCCGGTAGTGGGCGGCCGCCCGCTCCCCGTCCCCCCGCTTCTGGCAGAGGAGGGCGAGATCAAATCGCAGCGCGGCGTCCCCCGGTTGGCGCTCCAGGACCTTTTCGAGGTTTTCCGCGGCGGCCTCCTCCCGCCCGCTTTCGAGCTCGAGGTATGCCAGGGCCGCCAGCATCTCCATATCGTCGGGGCGCCGCGCCATCCCCGTTTCGAGCGCCGCGATGGCGGCCGCCCGGTCCCCCGCCCCGCGGTAAGCCGTAGCCAGCAGGCGGTAGACTTGGGGGTCGAACTGCGGATCGATCCGGAGCACGGTCTCCAGCGCCGCGGCGGCCTCCGCCATCTCCTTCCGGTTGAGATGGACGAGGCCGAGATTGTAGTGCGCCTCGAGGAAATCGGGCTTGATGTCGACGGCCTTGCGGAAGAGTTCCAGTTGCTCGTCGCCGTTTTCCGCGGGGGTGCCGATCATGGCCTCGGCCTTGCGAAACCAGGTCATCGCCTCGTTAAACACCCGGGCTTCCCCGAGCATCTCCCCGGCCCCCTGCTTCTCCCTCCCCTCCCCGGCCTCCGCATTAGCGGCGCACGACACCGCCAGAAGGAAGAGAAGGGCCGTCCGCGCCGTTTTCAAGCCCATTACGGCAGGTAGCGACCCACGATGGGGGCAAGCCGCGCCTTCGCCTCCGGCGACACCGCCTCGGGGCGCGTGATCAGCGCGTATTTCAGGGCATCGCCGCAGGAGCATTTCCGCTCTCCGTCCAAGTCGGCCACCGTGCGGGCCAGGATCGCCTCCGCCGCGCGGCAGTTGCGTTCCAGGTTCCCGATGATCATATCCGCACTGACCGTCTCGTGCCCGTCATGCCAGCAGTCGTAGTCGGTCACCAGCGCGATGGTGACGTAGCAGATCTCGGCCTCCCGGGCCAGCTTAGCCTCCTGCAGGTTGGTCATCCCGATGACGTCCATTCCCGCGTTTCGGTAGAGGATCGATTCGGCCCGGGTGGAAAAGGCCGGTCCCTCCATGCAGACGTAGGTCCCCCCCTTTTTGGCCGGGAAGCCCGCGCGCGCCGAGGACTCGAAGACCTGCTCCAGGAGATCGGGGCAGACCGGGTCGCCAAAAGAGATGTGGGCCACCAGCCCGTCCCCGAAGAAGGTCGACACCCTGCCCCGGGTCCGGTCCAGGAACTGGTCGGGAAGGACGATGTCCAGGGGCGCAATGCTCTCCCGGAGCGACCCCACAGCGCCGACGGAGAGGATGCGTTCCACCCCGAGGGTCTTCATGGCATAGATATTGGCGCGGAAGTTGAGCTCGGACGGCATCAACCGGTGTCCCCGGCCGTGCCGCGCCAGGAAAGCCACCCGCTTGCCCGCCAGCGTCCCCGTCACCAGCCGGTCCGAGGGATCGCCGAATGGGGTGGCCACCGCCACCTCCTCCCGCTGCTCAAGCCCTGCCATGTCATACAACCCGCTTCCGCCGATGATGCCGATCCTGATCTTTTCCATGGTCTCCCTTCCACTCCTGTTGGTTCTTCCCAAGCCCAACCGGGCCGGAGCGCATCTTATCAATCCGCGGAGGGTTTGAAAACCGTTTCATTCCGGGCGGTCGGCCGTGTAAATATCGGCCCGGATGCCAAGAACCCGTGTCGCCTCAAGCCGCCGACTCCGGGATTGCGGGATCCGGGCTAGACGAAGGTTTGAAAGATTTCATTGGCAACCAGCATCCCCGGTACCGTGAGCCGCACGCGCGAGCGCCGCCGCTCGATCCACCCCTGCGCGCAGAATTCATCGATGGCGGCGACATAGGCTTCCGGCAGCGGCACGCCCCTGGCGGCGGCGAGCCGGTCGAGATCGAGCCCCTCGGTGAGGCGGAGCGAAAGAAAGAGGGTTTCCGAAAGGGCGCGCGCGTCGTCAACCGTTTCGCCGCCGGCTTCGGGGTTTTGGCCCGATTCGATCCGACGGCAATACTCCTCCACCCCGCTTTCGTTCATGGAGCGGCGCCGACCGTCGAAGGAGCACGCCCCCGCCCCGAAGGCGAACACCGGCTCGCGGCGCCAGTACTTCAGGTTGTGGCGCGAGCGCCGCCCCGGCCGGGAGAAATTGCTGATTTCGTACTGCTCGAACCCGCACCCTGCCAGGTACTCCACGCTTTCGGCGTACAGGTCGGCCGTCTCGTCCTCGTCAGGCAGCGTCACCTTCCCTTCCCGCACCATCGTTCCCAGCGGGCACTCTTCGTCGAGATCGAGCATGTAGAGGGAAAGGTGGGCGACGCCGCTTGCGGCCGCTGCCTCGAGGGTGTGGCGCCAGGAACGGCGGGTCTGTTGCGGCAGGCCCAGCATCAGGTCGAGACTGAGGTTGTCCAAACCGCTTTTGCGGAGCAGGGCGAGCGCTTCGAACGTCATGGCGGCGGTGTGAGCGCGTCCCGCGGCGGCGAGTTCCCGGTCCGAAAACGACTGCGCGCCAATGGAGACCCGGTTGACCCCGGCCGAGCACCACAGGGCGGCCTTCTCCGGCGAGAGGGTGCCGGGATTGGCTTCCAGCGAGATTTCGCAGTCGTCCGCGAGGCGGAAGCGGCCGCGGCAGGCGTCGACGAGCACGGCGATCCTCCGTGCGGGAAGGAGGCTCGGGGTCCCGCCGCCGAAATAGACGCTGTTCACCCGGCCCCCTTCCGGGGTTCCCGCGCCGAGGTTCATTTCTCCAAGGAGAGCCGCGGCGTAGCGCGCTTCGAGCGGCGCGTCGTAGACGACGCTGTTGAAGTGGCAGTAGCGGCAGCGGCTCAGGCAGAAAGGGAGGTGGAAATAGAGCCCGAATTCCGCTTGCGGCATCAGCTGGAGCCCAGGCTGAGGAGGGTCTCCACGGTGACGGTTTCCACCCCCGCCGTCCGCATTTCCAGGAGGGCTTCCCGTTCCCCCTGCGGGGAGAGGGCGCACACAGCATCGCTGACCAGCACCACGCTCACCCCGCGGCGCCGGAGCCCCAAGGCGGCCGCCCGGACGCAGTGTTCGGTCGTCACCCCGAACACGATCGCCCGCGCCGGCAGGGCGCGCAGCAACCGTTCCGCCACCGGGTTGGTAAAGAGGTCGAGCGCCTGTTTTTCCACGATGATCTGCCGGTAGCGGCGGACCGCCTCCACCAGGTTGCGGTCCACGGGGCGGTTTTCCAGCACCAGAGGACGGCCGATGAGCGTCTCGTCGATCTTCTTCTGCCCCTCGCTCCCCTTGACGCAGTGGGTGGGGAAGGCGCTGAATTCGGGGTCGTCGGGCGCGTGCGCGTCGACGCTCGAAAGGATGCTGATGCCGCTCCTGCGCGCGAAATCGAAGAGGCGCCGGAGCTTCGGGACGATGCGCTCCGCCCCCGGGACGTAGAGCGCCCCGTCCTTCCGCATGAAGTCCCGCTGCGTGTCCACGTCCAGGAAAAAGAGTTGGTTCATTTTTTTATTATAGCCGGTGCCGGGGGCGATTGCCACGGTCGGGGCCGCCGGATCAAAAAGGGGCGGCGGAGGATGGGGCGAGCAAGCCGCTGTCGGCGAAGCTGTAGTAGTCGTCGTGTCCCAGGATTACGTGGTCCAGGATCCGGATTCCCATGATTTTTCCCGCTTCGAAGAGCCTCCCGGTGCACTCCCGGTCCTCCCGGCTCGGAGCCGGGTCCCCGGAGGGGTGGTTGTGGAGAAAGATCAGGGCCGCCGAGCTGTCGCGCACCGCGGGGGCGAAGACTTCGCGCGGGTGCACCACGCTCGTGCTCAGGCTCCCGACCGAGACCAGGACCTCCCGGATCAGCCGGTTCTTGGCGTTCAGGTGCAGCGATACGAAGTGCTCCTTGTGGACGGAGAAGTAGCGGCCGCGGTAACGCTCGTACAGTTCCCGGCTGTTGTTGAAGCGCTCCCCAGGGCGCAGCGGGGCGCTCGACGCGCGCCTCCCCAGTTCCAGCGCCCAGTAGACGGCCGCGGCCTGCCGCGGCGGGATCCGGCCAGCGCGCCGGATCTCCTCGAGCGACGCCTCGGCCAGCCGCCCGGCCGAACCGAAATGCTCCATCAGCCGGCGCGAGGCCAGTTCCGACTCGGGGCCGCCGCGCCCCTGCGACAGCACGTTGCGGAGAAGTTCGTGGATTTCCGGATCCATACCCACCAGCCGACAAGGGGTGAAAAAATGCACCGCTACAAAGGTCTAATGAAGGAGGAGCGAAAAGTGCCAACGAAATGTCGCCTGCCGCGCCGGTTTCAGATGGCCAGCCCCCCGTCGGCCTGCACCACCTGCCCGGTGATGTAGGAGGCGTCCTCGGAGAGGAGGAAGGCGGCGATCCGGGCCACCTCCGCAACCGTGCCGAAACGGCCGAGCGGGATCTCGCCAAGGGCGCGCTCGCGATACGCGGGGGATAGGCTGCGGGTCATTTCGGTGTCGACGAACCCGAGCGCCAGCGCGTTCACCCGGATGCCGCGGCCGGACAGCTCCCGGGCCAACGCCTTGGTCAGCCCGATCAGCCCCGCCTTGGAGGCGGAATAGTTGGCCTGTCCCGGCGCCCCGTGCAGGCCGCTTACCGAGGAGAGGTTCAGGATGACGCCCGAGCGCGCCCGGAGCATGAAAGGAGCCGCCGCCCGGCAGAAGTTGAAGGCGCCCTTGAGGTTGGTTCCGATCACCTCGTCCCAGTCGCTCTCGCTCATGCGCAGGATCAGCCGGTCCCGGGCGATCCCGGCGTTGTTGACAAGGAAATCGACCCCGCGCGCGCCTGCGCACACCTGGCGCACGACCTCCTCGGCCCCCGAGCAGGATCGGACGTCCGCCTGGAAGGCCCACACCCGGCGCCCCAGGGCGAGGATCTCTTCCCGGAGGGTATCGGCTTCGGCGGAACTCCGGCTGTAGGTGAAGGCGATGTCGCACCCCCGGCGGGCCAGTTCGAGGCAGATGGCGCGCCCGATGCCGCGCGCCCCGCCGGTCACGATCGCTCTCTTGCCCAGCATCTGCATGAGACCCCCGGAGGGAACGGCCGGCTAGAAGGGGAACGGGTACATCAGCCAGCCCGCCACGATGGAAAGGAGGACGAAGGCGCCGAGCAGGAAGAGGAAATAGCGCGTCCGTTCCCGGGCTCCGTTCTTGGCGATGAACGCGATCACGAGCGAGGTCAGGATGCTGAAGACGACCATCATGGCGAAGTGGCTCTTCATGGCTTCCTTCCCTTGGCGATGTCGAACACGTCCACGATCACCAGCATGTTGAGCAGGCCCGCGACGTAGAGAAAAACGTTGGCGTAGTCGTAGGTATAGGCTGTGGGGTCGCCGATGCCGGCCCCCTGCAGCCAGGGGATCCAGTAGAACACCCCCGCTCCCGCCTCGGCCACGAACTTGAGCGCGGCGACGATGCCGTCGAAATCGGGGCTCCACAACCTGCCGTCGAACCAGATCCCGATCGTCACCATCAGGCCGATGGAGCAGAAAAACACCGCGGCGCGGTCCCATTTCCCCAGCAGCGCGTGTCCCAGCCCCGGCACGATGGCCGCGCCGACGCAGGCGGCGAGGGTTTTCGGGGTCCCGACGGGAGGAAAACCCAGCGTGCCCGTGGCCTCCGGGTCCTGTACAGGTCGTGTTTCCATAGGGATAGAATCTTACGGAATGGACCGGGACCAGTCAAGGAGAGAGTCCCCCCTCGGTCCGGCGCAGCGGGATCGGCACGAAAACCTATCGTCCCGGCCCCGGCGCGCCGATAGCGATAGCGACGGCGGCCTATCCGCCCGGGAGAGGACACGGCATGAATCTCGACACCCTGCTGCGAACCATGGTCTCCAAGGGAGCCTCGGACCTGCACCTGAAGGTCGACTGCTTCCCCCACCTGCGCATCAACGGCGAACTTGTGCCGCTCGCGGACCAGGGGAAGCTGGACAAGGAGGATTCGCTCATGATGGCGTTTTCCATCATGAACAGCAAGCAGAAGGAGCGCTTCCGCAACGCCGCCGAAGTCGACATCGGCTACGGGGTGCGGGGGCTGGGCCGCTTCCGCATCAACGTGTTCCAGCAGCGTGGAAACGTCTCGATAGCCGTCCGCGCCGTCCCCACCCGTATCCTCTCCTTCGACGAGCTTTTTCTCCCCCCGGTGCTCCGGACCATCGCGGAGGAAAGACGGGGGCTGGTGCTGGTGACCGGGACCACCGGTTCGGGGAAATCGACCACCATCGCCTCGATGCTCAACTACATCAACGAGAATTTCACCCGCCACATCATCACCATCGAGGACCCGATCGAGTTCTCCTACAACGACCGGCTGAGCCTCATCAGCCAGCGCGAAATCGGGGTGGACGCCACGAGCTTCGCGGCCGCCCTGCGCAGCAGCCTGCGCCAGGACCCGGACACGATCCTCGTCGGCGAGATGCGCGACGCAGAGACCATCGAGACGGCCCTGGTGGCCGCCGAGACCGGGCACATGGTCTTCAGCACCCTGCACACCCTGGACGCGGTGGAAACCATCAACCGGATCACGACCGCCTTCCCGGTCCACCAGCACCGGCAGATCCGCCTGCAGCTGTCGATGGTCCTGCGCGCCATCGTCTCCATGCGCCTGATGCGGCGCAGCGACATCCCGGGCCGCATCCCCGCCATCGAGATCCTGCGCACCACCGAGCTGATCCGCAGTTACATCGTCGATGCCGACAAGACCCGCCTCATCCGCGAGGCGTTGGCGGCGGGAACCTCCCAGTACGGGATGCAGACGTTCGACCAGTCGATCTACGACCATTACAGCGCCGGGCGCATCTCGCTCGAGGATGCCTTCGCCTACTCGACCAACCCGGAGGAATTCAAGCTCCGGATCCAGGGGATCTACACCACCAAGGACGCGGCCATCGAATCGATGCAGAACGAACTGACCCGCTAGCCGCGTTGATGGTATGCTGTCACCGGGAGCGCCGCAGGGCGCTTGCGGTGACAGCCGATGGATACCCGACCCGATCCCGATCTGATGAAACAGGCCGCAGCGCTGCTGGCGCGCCGACGCTGGAGCCGCGCCGACCTGGGGGCGCGCCTGGAACGCGCGGCGGCGGGAATCCCGGTCGCGCCGGTACTCGACCGGCTCGAGCAGCTCGACCTTCTCAACGACGCCGATTACGCGTATACTTTCGCCCTCCGGCGCATGCAACGACAGGGATGGGGACCGTCCAGGGTGGAGTCCGCCCTGCGGCGGAGCGGGGTGGCCCCGTGCGTGGTCGAAACGGCGCTGGGGCGCGCGCGGGAGGACCTGGGGGAGGACTTCGGGCTCGGGGCCGGGATCGACCGGCTCCTGGCACGGCGCGGCGTTCCCCGTACCCCCGCCGAGGCCCGGAGCCTCGCCTCCGCCCTCGCCCGGCGCGGCTTCGACCCGGACCAGATAACCGGCGCCCTCCGGCGCCTGCTCCCCGCGGCGCTTGCGCGCCGCCTTGAAACAGGAGATTGAATTGACCAGCAGCTTCGAAATCCGCGAAACTTTCCTGAAATATTTCGAGCAGAATGGACACAAGAGAGTGCCCAGCAGCTCGCTCATCCCCTTCAACGACACAACGCTCCTGTTTGCCAACGCGGGGATGAACCAGTTCAAGGACATCTTCCTGGGCAGGGAGCGGCGTCCCTACACGCGCGCCGCCACGAGCCAGAAATGTATGCGCGTCAGCGGCAAGCACAACGACTTCAAGGACGTCGGCCACTCCCGCCGCCACCACACCTTCTTCGAGATGCTGGGCAACTTCTCCTTCGGCGATTACTTCAAGGCGGACGCCGTCCACTTCGCCTGGAAGTTGTTGACCCGCCGTTTCGGCCTGGACCCCGCGCGGCTGTGGGTAACCGTCTTCCGCGAGGACGACGAGGCGTGGGACATCTGGCACCGGCAGGAGGGGATTCCGGCCGAACGGATCCTGCGCCTGGACGAGGCGGACAACTTCTGGACGATGGGGGAAACGGGGCCCTGCGGCCCCTCGTCGGAGCTGCACTACGATTTCGGCCGCAGCCCGCTTCCGGACCACGGCGAGTGCGACCTGACCTGCTCCTGCGGCCGCTGGGTGGAGGTCTGGAACCTGGTGTTCATGCAGTACAACCGCGATGCGTCGGGCAGGATGGACCCGCTCCCCTCCCCCTCGATCGACACAGGGATGGGATTCGAGCGCATCACCACCATCCTCCAGGGACAGACATCCAACTATGACACCGACCTGTTCCGCCCCCTGCTCGATGAGATCTCCGGCTTGTGCGGCAACGACTACGGCGCCGACCCGGACGCGGACGTTTCCATGCGCGTCATCGCCGACCACGCACGTGCGGCCGCCTTCGTCGTCGGCGACGGCCAGTACCCGGGCAACGACCGGCGCGGCTACGTCCTGCGCAAGATCCTGCGCCGCGCCATGGTACACGGCAAGAAGCTGGGGATCGGGGACCCGTTCCTGTACCGCCTGGCGGGATCGGTCGTCACCGCGATGCAGCCGGCCTACCCGGAACTGGCCGCGACACGGGAGACGATCGCCCGCGTCATCCGCAGCGAGGAGGAGTCGTTCGCCGGCACGCTGGGGGAGGGGCTGAAGGATTTCAACGAGCGCGCCTCCCGGCTCAAGGCGGCCGGGGAACGCGTGCTCCCCGGGGAGGAGGCCTTCTTCCTCTACGACACCCGCGGCCTGCCGCTCGAGATCATCGAGGACCTGGCCCGCGAGCACGGGCTCACGGTCGACGAGACCGCCTTCCACCAGGCCTTCGAGACGCAGCGCGAGCGTTCGCGCCGCGACTATGCCTCGGGGAAGATCCGCCAGGAGGTTGCCCGAACCCTGTTCGAGGGAACGACCGATTTCGTCGGCTACGATGCCGCAGGCCCCGTTCCCGCCCTCATCCGCGCCCTGATCGTCGACGGCGAACGCGCCGAGTCGATCGCCGCCGGGGAGCGGGGGGAAGTGGTGCTGGACGCCACCCCCTTCTACGCCGCCTCGGGCGGGCAGGTGGGGGACACCGGGACGATCTCCCGCGAGGGGGCGCGCGCCCGGGTCCTCGACACGATCTACCGCGGAACGGCCATCACCCACCTGGTCGAGGTGGCGCAGGGCCGGCTGCAGGCGGGGGACGAGGTCAAGGGAGAGGTGGATATGGAGAAGCGTCGCCTGACGATGAAGAACCATACGGCCACCCACCTGCTGCAGGCGGCACTGCGCCAGGTGCTGGGAGCCCACGTCAAGCAGGCGGGTTCGCTCGTAACCCCCGAGCGGCTGCGCTTCGACTTCACCCATTACGCCCCGCTCAGCCCCGCCGAGATCCGAAAGGTCGAGGACCTGGTCAACGCGGAGATCTGGAGTGACGCCCCGGTCACCACCTCGCTCATGGACTTGGAGGAAGCCACGAAATCGGGCGCCATCGCCCTGTTCGGGGAAAAGTACCAGGAGCAGGTGCGGGTGGTGGAGATACCCGGATTCAGCCGGGAGCTCTGCGGCGGGACCCACGTCCCCGCCACCGGCCACATCGGGGTATTCAAGATCATCAGCGAGGGGGGGATCTCGGCCGGCATCCGGCGCATCGAGGCGCTGACCGGGCCGGCGGCGTTCGAGCGCTTCCGCGCGGACGAAGAGCTGCTGGACGCCCTCGCGGAGGAGAACCGGGTGCCGCGCCGGGAGATCCCCGCACTGGTGGACAAGCTCCAGGGGCGGGTGCGCGCCCTTGAGCGTGAACTGGGCGAGCTCAGGGCCCGTTCGGCCCGTTCCTCGATCGGCGACATCCTCGCCGGTGCGCGGGAGATCCGGGGCGTCAGGGTCGTGGCCCACGCGGTCCCCGCCACCGACCGCGCCGGGTTGCGCACGCTGGCGGACGAAGTCAAGCAGAAGCTCGGCTCCGGAGTGGTCGTTCTCGGCACCTCCCAGGAGGGAAAACCGGCGCTGGTGGTCATGGTCACCGCCGACCTGTGCGGGAAAGCCCCGGCCGGCGCGATCATCAAGCGGATCGCCCCGCTCGTGGCGGGGGGCGGCGGGGGGAAACCGGAACTTGCCGAAGCGGGGGGAAAGGACGCCGCACGCCTCCCGGAAGCGCTCCGGGCCGCCTACGCGGTCGTCGAGGAACTGCTGGCCGGGGCCTGATCCCCGCCGGCGGGAAGTTTTTCCAAGATGAAATTTGCGGTTTGCTCCGATAAGAAAGGTCGATATGCTTCAGGAGTGACAATGCTTCGAATCTGTCTGCCGATCCTGCTTCTGCTGTCCCTCGCGGCAAGCCCCTGCCTCGCCGAAAACCTCTTTTTCTTTAGCGACGAACAGGGCATGCCGGTCTTCACCAACATCCCCCCGGTTGGGATGGTTGAGAACCTCATCGTTTTGGGGCAGCCGGCGGAGCCCGCCGAGGAACCGGAAGCTTCGCTCGACGACATCATCGAACGTGCCTCGCTCGATTACGGCGTCGACTCCACCCTGATCCGCTCCATCATCAAGACCGAATCGAACTTCAACCCGCGGGCCGTTTCGCCCAAGGGGGCCCAGGGACTGATGCAGCTGATGCCGGCGACAGCCGAATGGCTGGGGGTGAAAGACAGTTTTGACCCCGAACAGAACGTCCGGGGCGGGGTCGGTTACTTCCGCATGCTGATGGACCGTTTCAACAACGACCTGGAGTTGAGCCTCGCCGCCTACAACGCGGGGGAAAACCTGGTGGGCCGCCTGGGCCGGGTGCCCCGGATCCGTGAAACCGAGAACTACGTCCGACAGATCACGGAAAGCTACCAGAAGGCCGGGGAGATCGCCCGGAAAGAGGAGGTCCCGGTACTGTACCGCTATTACGACGACACCGGGGTGCTGCACGTGACCAACGTCCCCAGCTTCGAATGAGCCGCGGAGATCTATCCAGTTAAGACCTTCATTATCAATAGCTTCTAACTCTGATGCCTTGACAACCCCTTTAACCCTGTCTATGATCTCGACATGATGCGGGCCCCGCGCCGGGAGAGGATCTTTTCTGCGGCTTACTGCTTGCTTGCCGCAATGCTCCTCCTCTCCTTCTGTCCCGCCGCGCCCGCCTGGGAACGGGAAAAGGCGGAACGCTCCTACCGCGACGCCCTCGAATGCTGCGAGCGGATCGACACCGAAGCCCCCCGAGCCGACTACGCCCGGTGCGCGCACGGTTTTCGCAGGGCTTACCTCTACGACCCTCATTACACCCACGCCCCCGACGCGCTCTACCAGGAGGGGTTGCTGTACCAGCGCATGGGGGAAAAGTTCGGTACTGCGGAGGATCTCCGGACCGCGGCCGCCCGCTTCGAGTTTCTGGCCCGCGACTACCCTTCCAGCCGCGGCGCGCGGGACGCCCGTCAGCGGGCGGCCGCACTCCGTGCCGGGAAGGAACCCTCTCCCCCCGCCGCAGCCTCGCCCGAGGCCCCCACAACCGCGCCGGTGACGATTTCGGGCGCCCCCCCGCCCCCGGTGTTGCGCGAAGAGCCGGGACGCGCCCTGGTCCTGGGCGTGCGCTTCTTTTCCCTTGACGACGCCACCCGCGTCACGATCGACCTCGACCGCAAGACGGCCTACAGCCGCGCCCGGCTCGTCAACCCGGAGAGGATATATTTCGACCTGGCCGGGACGGACCTGGCCGAAGGTTTATCCGACCGCTCCATCCCGGTCGGAAGCGACCCTCTCCACCGGATACGGGTGGGGCGCTTCCGTTCGGACACCGTCCGGGTGGTGCTCGATGTCGGCCCCGGGGTGGAGTACGGAGTCAGGGAGATGGAAAACCCCTTCCGCATCGAAATCGACCTCCGCCGCTCCGCACCGGGGCCGGCGCAGGCGCCCGAGCTCGCCGTCACCACGACCCCGGCGCCCCCACCCGCCGTCGTGACGCCCCCGGCGCCTCCACCCAGCGCCGTGACAACCACCCCGGCGCCCCCACCCGCCGCCGCGGCGGCGCCGGCGCCCCCGAAGGAGACCCCCCAGCCGACGCCCAAGACAAGCCAAGGGGATCGGACCCTCACCCGGATGCTGGGGCTGAAAATCGGCCGCATCGTCCTCGATCCCGGCCACGGCGGGAACGACCTGGGGACCGTCGGACCCAATGGATTGCTTGAGAAGGACCTTACCCTGGCCATCGCCCGCGAACTCAAGACGCTGCTCGAACAGGGGATGGGCGCCCAGGTGTTCCTGACCCGCGACACGGACGTGTACGTATCTCTCGAGGAGCGCACGGCGCTGGCCAACCACTACCGGGCCGACCTCTTCCTCTCGATCCACGCCAACAGCAGCCGTAGCCGTTCCACGAGCGGGGTGGAGACCTATTACCTCGATTTCGCCACCACCGACGCTGAACGGGAGATCGCCGCGCGCGAAAACGCGACCAGCATGCGCAGCGTCAGCGAACTGGAAAACCTCGTCCAGAAGATCGCCCGGGCGGAAAAATCGGCCGAATCCCGTGAGCTGGCCTCGATCATGCAGAAGCGGCTGCACCTCGGGGCGCGCCGGCTGCTGCCCGCAACCAAGGACCGGGGAGTCCGCAGCGCTCCCTTTATCGTCTTGATCGGCGCGAAGATGCCCTCCATACTTGCCGAGGTCGCCTTTATCAGCAACCCCAAGGACGAAGGGGTCCTCAGCCGGGAAGAGGGGCGCAAGGCCATGGCCCAGGCGCTCTATGACGGGATCGTCGGCTATGTCGAGACCCTGGGGAGCAACCTCGTCCACCACCGCCGAGACAGGAAATAGATGAAATTTTTTCGGATCCTCGCACTGCTCGCCCTGCTTTCGCCCGCGTCAGCCCAGACGCCGGCGTCCTTCTTCCCTCCCCCCGGGGAGTTTACCGAGATCGGGGCGGCCTCGGACAAGGGGTTCGATGACCCGGACGGGCTCGTCGCGGTGGAGAACGGCGGCCTCATCGCCGACGTCGGCTTCGACGCTTACGCCCGCCGCTCCTGGCGGCCGCCCGGGGGCGGCGCCCTCTCCCTGGAGATCATCGCCCTCCGCGATTTCCGGGCTGCCTATTCCCTGCTGACCCTGCTGCGGCCCACCCAGATCGAGGCGGGTCCCCCGGGCGACGCCTGGGCCGGCGACGACCGCGTCCTGATGTTCGCCCAGGGGAGGAGGTTCGTGCGCCTGCGGGGGAGCGGGGTTTCGGCCGACCTTCCCGGACGCATCGCCGCAAGCGTGAGCTCCAGCATCGGGCCGCGGGAAGATCGCGTTCCCTCCCTTGTCTCCCGGCTCCCCGAACCGGGGCGGGAAGAAGCCACGCTCGAGTATTATCCGGGACTCGCCCCCCTGCTAAGGCACTCCGCAGGCCGGATGCCCGACTTCGTCCGTCCCGGATTCGACATGGAAATCGCCCGAGCGCGCTACTCTCTCGGCGGCGTCTCCGTCACCCTCACCCTGCTCGACTTCCCCACCCCGCAGATGGCCGAGGCTTATTTCGAGGAATTCGTTCCCGGCGCGCCGGCGCGCAGGGCACGCCTGTACGGTCGCCAGGCGGGTCCGCTGGTGGCCCTGCTAGAGGGGGATGTCACCGCCGCCGCCGCCGAGACCCTGCTCGACGGGGTACGCTACAGTTACTCAGTCCGCTGGCTGGATGACGAAAGGGAGCGTCCCGCGGTACTCTGGGGGGTCCCGCTGCCGCTGCTCAGGACCGTCGTCAACTCCTTCCTCTTCGTCATGCTGATCAGCGTGGCCTCCATCCTGGTGGGCGCCCTGGCGGCCATCTGCCTGTTCCGCCGGCGCCAGCACCGGCTCAAGACCAGGCGGGTGGCCGACGACGACGCCGTTTTTACACGCTTGAGGTTGCGATGAAAGCAGACATGCTCCGCAAGGTCCCGCTCTTCTCCACCCTGACCGACGAGGAGTTCGACACCCTGGCCCACATTTTCGTGGCGCGCTCCTACCGCCGGAACCAGATCATCTTCATGGAGGAGCAGACGGGGGACTACATGTACCTGGTGCTGTCGGGCAAGGTCAAGGTCGCCAAATCCGCGGCGGGGGGTAAGGAAACCATCATCGCCATCCACCGGGCGGGGGACTTTTTCGGCGAAATGTCGCTGCTCGACGGCAAGACGTCTCCCGCCACGGTATCGGCCATGGAAGATTCGCGCATCATCTCCGTGAGCGGGGATGATTTTCGCAAGCACCTCCTCCACAACGAAAAGGTGATGCTCCAGATCATCCAGGTGCTGTGCGCGCGCCTGCGCGAGGTCTGGCAGGTGCAGAGCCAGAACCACCGCACCGCCGGGGCACGGATCCGCATGGGGCTTTACGACCTGGCCGCAAAGCACGGGGTGCGGGACGCCCACGGCACCATCATTGACCTGAAGATCACCCACCAGGACCTGGCGGAGATGGTAGGCACCTCGCGTGAGACCGTGACCCGGGCACTGGCCCGGCTCCGGGAGGAGGGGCTGCTCGAGATCTCCGGCCGCCGCATCACGCTCACCGATCCCCAGGCGCTGCTGACCGGACTCTGACTCAGGCCAAGTCCGCCGCACGGCGCCACAGAGAGGGAGGAGCGGCTACCGAAACAGGGAATCAACGAACGATTCCGGGGAGAACTCCAGCAGGTCTTCGAGCGCTTCCCCGATCCCGATAAACCGGACCGGAATACCCAGTTCCTCGCAGATGCCGAAAAGAATGCCCCCCTTGGCCGTGCCGTCCAGTTTGGTGACGATGAGGCCCGTAACCCCGGTCGCGCGGGTGAATTCCCGCGCCTGCACCAGCCCGTTCTGCCCCGTGGTGGCGTCCACGACCAGGAGCACCTCGTGCGGGGCGCCCGGGACCTTCCGCCCCGCCACGCGCCGCATCTTGTCCAGTTCCATCATCAGGTTGCTCTTGGTGTGCAGCCGACCGGCCGTGTCGACCAGCACCAGGTCGGTCGCGCGTGCCTCGGCCGCGGAGAGGGCGTCGTGGAGCACCGCCGAGGGATCCCCCCCGATCCGGCTCCGGATCAATTCGCTGCCGGAGCGCTCGGCCCAAACCGCCAGCTGCTCGATGGCCGCCGGCCGGAAGGTGTCAGCCGCGCAGATCAGGATCCTCCGCCCCTCCCCCGTCAGCCGGGAAGCGAGTTTGCCCACCGTCGTGGTCTTGCCGGTCCCGTTGACCCCAACGACCATCCAGACCTCGGGCCGCGTCCCGCTCCCCTCCACGCCGCCGAGTTCCGGGACCTCGAGGATCTCCAGCAGTTGGTTGCGGATCACGCCGCGGGCGGCATCGGGGCTCGGGATCTCCCCCTTTTTGTGAGCCGCGCGCACCGCGCCCATGACCCGGTCGGTCACGCGCACCCCCAGGTCGGCGCCGAGCAGCGTCCCCTCCAGCTCTTCGAGCGCACCCTCGTCGATGGCGGGGACCGATCCCAGCACAGCCTCGATCCGGCCGACCAGGCTTTCCTTGGTGGCCCCCAGGGCCTTCTTCATCCTCTCGAACAACCCCGCCTTCTTTTCGGGTGTTTCGCGGGAGGATTTCTTGAAAAACATGACGGCTCCTTTTTCCGGCGATAGGTTTCGAAACGGGATCAGCTCCCGTCGCGGCGGCGCACGCGGATGTCCCCGGCGAAAACGGTCTCGAGCGCACCCGCCTCGGTGCGTACCAGCAGGGCGCCGGTTTCATCCAGGCCGCAGGTGACGGCCGCCCGGCGTACCGCCCCCTCGAGGATCCAGACCGGGACCCCGTCCCACATGGAGGAGCGCGTCTTCCACCCCTCGAGGATGCCGGCGTCGTCCCCGGCTTCGAACTCCCGGTACCCCTTTTGAAAATGGTAGAGGAAGGTGACCAGCAGGAGACGTCGGGGTACGGTCCGTCCCGCCATCTCGGCCACGGAAACCGCCTCCCCCTCGAGTTCCGCCGGCACGCTCCCGGGGTGCACGTTGATGCCGACCCCCACGACCACGGCCGGCGCCCCCTCACCGGACGAAAGCGACTCGAGCAGGATGCCGGCGCATTTCCGCCCCCCGAGGAGCACGTCGTTGGGCCACTTGAGGTCGATGTCCAGCCGCCGCGCCGCCATCCCAACGACGCAGGCGGAAATCGCGTCGTACAGCGACACGGCGGCCACGTGCGCGAGCAGGGGCCACCGCTGCTGCTCCCGCGTCGGGCGTACAACGAGGCTCGCGTAGATCCCCGTTCCGCGCGGTGAAAACCAGCTGCGCCCCATACGCCCCTTCCCCGCGCTCTGCTGTTCGGCGCACACCAGGCTCCCCCCGGGCGCACCGCCCCGTGCCAGGTCGAGCGCCTCACGATTGGTGGAATCCACGCTCAGGAACCCGTGAATCCTGAGCCACTCCCAGGCCAGGGCGGGAGTCTCCCTCTGGATCCAGTACGGCACCAGCGCGTCGGGATCGGGAGCGAGGCGCACCCTTCCCCCGATCGTCTCCAGCTGGAATCCCCACTCGCGGCACAGCTCGAGTTCGCGCTCGAACCAGGCGCCGGCGCCCAGGGGGAGCCCCGCCTCTCCCACGTGGCCCAGGTCGGTCAGGATTGAAGGAAGCTTGATCGCGTTCATCGCCCCTACCGCGGCAGAAAATCCAGGTTGGACTGGAGCTTGCGGTAGCGTTCACTCAGCTCTTCGTGGCGCGCGCGGTTCTCCTGCACGATCTCCTTCGGTGCGCGCGCCATGAACTCGTGGTTCTGCACCTTCCGGGCGATCCGGTCGATTTCTTCTTTCACCCGCGCCATCTCCCGCCCGATCCGTTCCCGCTCGGCGGCGATGTCGATGGCGCCGGCCACGTCCAGGCCGAATTCCCCGAGCCGGGCCACCCCCCGCAGGAGTCCTTCCGGCAGGGCCGGGGCGAACCGCACCGACCCCAGCCGCGCCATGGTGAGGATCTTGTCGAGGTTCTGCCCGACCAACAGGGCGGCGGCTTCGTCGCGCGCGTCCACGACCGCATCCAGAGACCGGCGCGGGTCGATGTTCATCTCCGCGCGCAGCGAGCGGATCTCCCCGACAAGGTCCATCAGTTCCTGCATGTTCTCCGCCGCCCCGGGATTGTCGAAGGATGGACGGGGCCGGGGAAACTCCTGCATCATGAGACTTTCGCCCGAGTGGGGCAGCTTCTGCCAGATCTCCTCGGTGATGAAGGGCATGAAGGGGTGCAACAGCCTCAGCGCCGAATCGAACACATGGAGCAGGACCCTGATCCGGGGTTCCCGCTCCTCCGCAGGGGCGGATTCGGAGGTCAGCACCGGCTTGACCAGCTCGATGTACCAGTCACACAGCTCGTGCCAGATGAACTGGTAGATGAGGGCCGACGCTTCGTGGAACCGGTACTTCTCGAGTGCTTCCGCAATCCCCGCCGCCGTCCGGTTAAGGCGGTCCAGGATCCAGAGGTCCTCGATCGGGAGTCCATCCCCCCGCACCAGCGCCTCCACCTCCTCCACGTCCGGGGCGCCGTCGGTCTCCCGGAGGTTCATCAGCACAAAACGGGCGGCATTCCAGACCTTGTTGGCGAAGGCGCTGTACCCCTTCATCCGGTCGGAGGAAAAGGGGATATCGGTCCCGGGAACGGCCATGGAGGAGAGGGTGAAGCGCACGGCGTCGGCCCCGTACTCGTCCACGAGCGCGAGCGGCTCGACGATGTTCCCCTTGGTCTTGCTCATCTTCTTGCGCTGGGCGTCCCTGACGATGCCGTTGATGTGCACCTCGGAGAAGGGGACCTCGCCGGTGAACTTGAGCCCCATCATGATCATGCGCGCGACCCAGAAGAAGATGATGTCCGGGCCGGTGATCAACACGTCGGTGGGGTAGAAGGTGCGCAGGTCCTCGGTGTCATCGGGCCAGCCCAGCGTCGAAAAGGGCCACAGCGCGGAACTGAACCAGGTATCCAGGATGTCGCTCTCTTCCCGGAGCGCGCCGCCGCAACGACCGCAGCCGGAGGGAGTGGTGCGGCTGACGGTGATCTCGCCGCACGCATCGCAGTGCCACGCCGGGATCCGATGGCCCCACCAGAGCTGGCGCGAGATGCACCAGTCGTGGATATTGTACATCCATTCGAAATAGCGCTTCTTGAAGTTGTCCGGCACGAAACGCACCCGCCCGTTTTCCACCGCCTCGATCGCCTCGCGGGCCAGGGTCTCCACCTTCAGGTACCACTGCAGCGAGATCTTCGGTTCGACGACGGTCGAACAGCGGTCGCACTGCCCGACGTTGTGCTCGTGGTCCTCGACCCGGTCCAGGCGTCCTTCCGCTTCGAGCTGTTCGACCAGCCGCCGGCGGCACTCGAAGCGGTCCATCCCCCGGTAGACCCCGGCGGCCTCGGTCATCCGCCCGTCGTCGTCGATGACGGTGATCTTGGGAAGTCCGTTGCGGATGCCGGCCTCGTAATCGTTCGGGTCGTGAGCCGGGGTGACCTTGACGACGCCGGTGCCGAACTCACGGTCCACGAAGGCGTCGGCGATGACCGGGATCTCGCGCCCCGCCACCGGCACGAGCACCTTGCGCCCCACCAGGTCCCGGTAGCGGTCGTCTTCGGGGTGCACGGCCAGGGCGGTGTCCCCCAGCATAGTTTCCGGCCGGGTGGTGGCCACGGTCAGGACCCGGTCGCTCCCCACGAGGGGATAGCGGATATGCCACAGCTTCCCCTTCGTGGGCTGGTAGACGACCTCCAGGTCGGAGATCGCGGTCTTGCAGCGGGGGCACCAGTTGACGATGTATTCACCCCGGTAGATCAGCCCCTCCTCGTAAAGGCGGACGAAAACCTCGACGACGGCGCGCGACAACTGCTCGTCCATGGTGAAGCGCTCGCGGCTCCAGTCGCAGGAAACCCCCATGCGCCTCATCTGGTTGAGAATGGTCCCGCCGCTCTTCTTCTTCCACTCCCAGGCGAGCCGGAGGAACTCGTCGCGCCCCATCTCCAGCCGGTTCTTGTTCTGCGCCTCCAGCTGCTTGTCCAAAACGTAGTGCACCGCGATGCTGGCGTGGTCCGTCCCCGGCAGCCAGAGGGTGTTGTACCCGCTCATCCGCTTCCAGCGCACCAGGATGTCGTGCAGCGTGTGCTGCAGCGCATGCCCCATGTGGAGCGATCCCGTGACGTTGGGGGGCGGGATGACGATGCAGAAACGGGGCCGCGTCGAGGGAGCTTCGGCGCCGAAGTACCCGCGCGTTTCCCAGAACTCATACCATTTCTGCTCGAAATCCCCGGGCTGGTAGGCCTTGGCGAGCGGTTCACGCGACATTTCCGACCTCTTTCTTCAATGGATACCCTGACCGGGAACAAAGGGAGGAATTGTATTCGAAACGGTGCGCATAGTCTAGCGGTCTAGGACAGCTCGGGCTCCGGGTCCCGGCTGTCGACAACGCGCTTGACGAGGACTTCGGCCAGCTCGGGCACAACTTCCCAGGCGACCTCGCGGATGACTTCGGGCGCCATCCGCCGCACAACCTCTTCGGCCACCCGGCGCACGTCCTCGTCCGTCAGTCCGCCCGCGCCCCTGGCCGCTTCCGACCCCCGGCACGGCTGGCCCGGGCCGAACAGGTCGAGGATCGCCCCCGGCCCCAGGAAGGATTCCCGGACCCGCGCACCGGTCCCGTCCGGCGGCGCCGCCGTCGGAGCCGCCCGGCCGACCAAGGCATGCACCCGGTCAATCAGTTCCGAAGGATCGAAGGGTTTTGACAGGTGCCCGTCGGCGCGCACCCGTTGTGCTTCCTCCGGGTCGAAGGGCTCGAAAGTGCCGCACAGGAGGAGTACGGGGAGGGAGCCGAATTCCGGGTGCTCCCGGATGCGCCCGCACAAGGCGTACCCGTCAAGCCCGGGCATGATCGCATCGGCCAGCACGATGTCCGGACGGACCCGACCGAGCGCTTCCAGGGCGGCCTCGCCGCTGGTGACCGCCTCCACGACCGCGTCCTCGCCGTCGAAGGCGAGGCGCACCATCGTGTGTATCGTCACGCTGTCATCCGCTACCAGCAATCTGAGCGTCATAGGCGCCTGGTCCCTAGTCCTGCTTCCGTTTGTAGCGGCTGCTGCCTTTTTCCTGCTCCGCCGCGCCCGCATCCCCGGCCGCCTGCCCGGCGTCGGCGCCCGAGGCGCTCTTGCGGATCTCCGTCTCGATCAGGATGTCGTCCCCCGCCGCCGCTTTCGCCTCCGCCGCGGCCAGTTCGGCGTTGCGGGCCTTTTCAGCCTCGAGCGTCTTCTGCGCCACCTCGTACTGGTCCGGCGGGGGGACAAACCCGAGCGCCTTGCCGAAGTCGATCAGCGGCTTGAGCGGCGAAAAGCCCTTGGACTCCTTCACGTTCGCCCGATGGCGGGCGGCCATTTCCGTGTCGACTTCCGGGATCTCGGCCCCGAGCGCGCCCAGGCGCTCCCGGGCTTCGAGGTAATGCCGGCTGAAGGGAAACTCCCGCGCGATCTCGGCGTAGTACTCCTTCGCTTTCTCGTGGTCCTGCTCGCTGCGGGACCGTTCATAGATCTGGCCGAGTTTGTAGAGCACCACGTCGCGCTCGGCGTAATCGGGGTATTTATCGACGATCTCCTGGTAGCGGCCGAGGGCACCCAGCACGTTGCCCCGATCGGCGTAGAACTTCCCGACGCCGTAATCCCCGCGCGCCAGCACATCCTCCACGGTGGAGCGCCACTGCCGCACGATGGGAAGGTAGTCGCTGTCGCCGAAGCGCCGCTCGAACTGGGTGATTTCATCGAGGGTGCGCCGCGTATACTGCTGGTCACGGTCCGGGGTGTTGATCAGCTTATAATTGGCGGAGATGATCTTCAGCTGGGCGTCCACCGCACGCGGGTGCTGCGGGTAGAAGACGATGAAATTCTTGTACTGGTCCTCGGCCTGGAGCAGGTTTTCCGTCCCCCCCTCCTCGTAAAAGGAATCGCCCATGGCGAAATAGGCCTCGGCCGCCACCTCGCTGTCGGGGTAGGTGTTTAGCAGTGTCTGGAACGCCAGCCTCGACTTGATGTACTGCCCCTTCTTCAGGTAATCGCTCCCGGTGTCGAACAGCGTCTGGTCCGGGGGGACAACCCCCTTCTGCAGCCGGGCGCTCTTCTGGCTGCAGCCCACCAGCCCGGCCAGGAGCATGCCCATTGCGACACAGCGCACGATCCATCTCATACCAAATCGCCTCCCATAGGCAGGGCCCGTCGTTACGATGGGCGTCCCACGCCTCCCTTTTGCGTCCCGGCCGCCATGCCCTTCATCTCCGCCACCCCGGCGGAGGCGCCGTCCGGGTGACCGAAAACCGCGGAACCGGCGACGATGATGTCGGCCCCCGCCCCAAGGACATCGGCCAGGTTGTCGGGACCGATGCCGCCATCCACCTCGATGCGGGTCCGATACCCGTTAGATACGATCATCTCCCGCAGCCGGTCGATTTTTTTCAGCATCGAAGGGATGAACTTCTGTCCGCCGAAGCCGGGGTTGACCGTCATCAGGAGCACGAAGTCGGCAAGCGGCAGCGCTTCCTCGAGGAGCGCGAGCGGGGTCGCCGGGTTCAGGGCGATGCCGGGCCGCTTACCCCGGGCGCGGATATGGTTGAGCGTCCGGTCCAGGTGCACGTCCGCCTCGACATGGACCGAGAGCCAGTCGGCCCCGGCTTCGATGAAGGGGTCCAGGAAGCGCTCCGGCCGCGCCATCATCAGGTGGACATCCAGCGGCAACCGGGTGCAGCCTCGGATGGAGGCCACGACAGGGGGACCGATGGTCAGGTTGGGAACAAAACGGCCGTCCATCACGTCGAGATGGACCACGTCCGCGCCTCCCCGCTCGATCTTTCCGATCTCCGCGGCCAACCGCGCGAAGTCGGCCGACAATATCGAGGGTGCGATTTCTATGATTCGATCCAATGCCGTTCACCCTGGAATCACGCCGCGGCGGGGTTCGGGCCGATTCCGCCTCCACCACGTGCCGATCGGCAGAAAATGTAGCACAGCCGATTGCCGGATGCAAGCAATCCGCCCCCTAAAACCTTGCGATAAAGACACTTGTCCTTTCGCCTCCCGGTCATCCCCGGCGCCGCATCAGCGCGGCGAAGAAGCCGTCCCAGCGGCGGACGGAGGGAAAGGTGCGCACGAAGCCGTCAGGCCCCGTCCAGGCGGCCACCCCCCTCGGATAAAGGGGGGGGTCAACCTGGAAATCGGGGTGGGAGGCGAGAAACTGCTCCACCACCCGCTCATTCTCCTCCGGCTCGGTAGAGCAGGTGGTGTAGAGCAGGCGCCCCCCCGCCGCCACCGAGCGCGCGACGCTGCCGAGGATCCGGGCCTGGGCCTGTCCGAGCTCCGCGAACCCTTCCGGCTTGAAATGCCACTTGATTTCCGGGTTTCTCCTGAGGGTGCCCAGCCCGGAGCAGGGAACGTCGGCGAGCACCGCCTCGAACTCCGTGCTGAAGGGGGGCGGCCCCCCCGCGTCGGCCACGATCGTCCCCACGCGCGCCAGCCCCTCCGTTCCGGCCAGGCGCCGCATGCGCCGTACCCGGTTGAGGCTGATATCGCTGGCCACCACCCGTTCGAAAATCCTCCCGAGGATGGCCGCTTTCCCCCCCGGGGCGGCGCAGGCGTCCCACGCCCTGCCCCTCTGCCCCGCCGGGCCGAAAAGATGGGGCATCAACTGCGAAGCCTCGTCCTGGACCTGCTCCCCCCCCTTGATAGGGACCTCCTCCGTCGCCAGCAGCGCACCCGGAACCAGTGGAGACGGCTCCCCGGGCGGAGTCTCTCCCTCCCCCGCCCCGTCCCCCGGCCGGAAGGCCGCCCGCGGGGGCGCATTCAGGGAAAGCGCGTACTCCTCCGCTTGCGCGACGCCGTAGCGGCGGACCCACCGCTGGTAGAGCCAGCGCGGGAGCGAAACCCGCACCCAGCCGGGCGCACCGGCGAGGAAATCGTCCCGTTCCCAGGGGCGAGACCGCCCCAGGCTGCGCAGGATCCCGTTGACAAGCCGGTCGCTCCCCCCCCTGCTCCCCCGCCGAGCCAGTTCCACGGCATCGTTGCAGATCGCGTGATCGGGAACCCGGTCCATCTTCCACATCTGGTAGAGGCTCATCCGGAGCAGGGTACGGATCGTCGGATCGATCCCGGCCCAGGGGCGCGCGCTCTGCAGGGCCAGCACGTGATCGAGGGGGGCGCGCCAGCGCAGGGTCCCGTAAACGATCTCCGTGACCAAGCGCCGGTCGCGCGGGTCGAGCCGCTCCATGGCGGGCGAATGGAGGGCGTCGTCGCTGTGCAGGCGCCGCGACTCGATCCGCGACAATAGCGTGAGACTCAGTCTTCGGGTTGGAGAGATCATGCTTGGAAAAGCCGCCGGCGTCCCGGTCCGCCGGCGCGGGAAACCGGTTAATGAAAAAGTACGTCCCCGGGGCGCAGGCGCGCGCCCGAGGCGAACTCGCGCCCGCTCACCCGCTTCTTCCCCGGCCGCTGCACCTCCAGGAGCTCCAGGACGCTGCCGCCGCCGCACTGTACCCGCATCCCCCGCTCCGACAACGACAGGAACCGCCCGGGATCCGCGCCCTCGAACCCTGCCAGGTCCGTCGGGAAGCTGCGCCAAAGGCGCAGCGGCTCCCCGGCAAGGGAGGTCTGCGCCCCGGGCCAGGGGTTGAACGCCCGGATCCGGTTGTGGATCTCCAGCGCGCCCCGCTCCCAGGAGACAGGAGCCATTTCCTTCGTCAGGCGGGGGGCCCATGTGACCAGCGTCTCATCCTGCGGGACGGCGCGCAGGGTGCCGCGCTCGAGACGCTCGAGGGCTTCGATGAGCAGCCGCGCCCCCTCCCGCGCCAGCGTCCCGGTCAACTCCCCCGTCGTCGTCTCCAGCCCGATCGGCACCTCCCGCTGCAGCAGGATCGGACCGGCGTCCAGCGCTTCCTCCATGACCATGATGGTGACGCCGCTCGAGGCGTCCCCGTTGAGGATGGACCAGGCGACGGGAGCAGCCCCCCGGTAGCGGGGCAGGAGCGAGGCGTGGATGTTCAGGGCATAGCGCCCGGCGCAATCGAGCAGCCAGCCGGGCAGGATCTGCCCGTAGGCGGCGGAGACGATGTAGTCGGGGTGCAGGCGCTCGAAAACCTCCCGGTTTTCCGCCGCCCCGATTTTTTCGGGCTGGTGGATCGAGAGGCACCGGCTCCGGGCCAGGAGTTTCACCGGGCCCGGCTGCAGCCTGTGCCCGCGCCCCGCGGGGCGGTCGGGCTGGGCAATGACGGCGCAGACGTCATACCCGGACTCCAGGAGGCTTTCGAGCGCGGGGACGGCAAACTCCGGGGTGCCCAGGAAGAGGACGCGCATGCCTCACCAGTCCCCGGCCTTGACCAGTTTCCGGATCCGGTTCTTGATGAGAGTGCGCTTGAGCGAGCTGAGGTGGTCGATGAACAGGATACCGTTGAGGTGGTCGATCTCGTGACAAAGGCAGCGGGCGAGAAGCCCTTCGGCCTCGATCCGCAACTCCTCCCCGTCGATCCCCTGCCCCCGGACCACCACCTTCAGGGGACGCGTGACGCTCTCACTGAAATCGGGGATGCTCAAGCAGCCCTCGTCCCCCCTCTGCGACCCTTCGGAGGAGACGATCTCGGGGTTGCAGAGCACGATCCGTTTCCCCTCGTCCGCCCCGACCGAAAGGTCAATGGTCGACAGCTGGAGGTTGATCCCCACCTGGGGAGCGGCCAGGCCGATCCCGGGCGAGCTGTACATGGTCTCGAACATGTCTACCACGATTTTTTTCAGTTCGTCGTCGAAGGAGGTCACCCGCTCGCTCTGCACGCGCAATTCCGGGGCCCCGTACTTGAGTATTTTCATGATCATGACCATCCAGTGTAAGGCGAGGACCGGGGGGGTGTAAAGACCCGATTCCACCCATTCAGCGGGAACCTAGATGGCGGCGATACTCTTCGTAGCGCGCGTCGATTTCGGCGACGGAGTCCCCACCGAATTTTTCTATGAAGGCGCGTGCGACGACGAGCCCGAGCATCGCTTCGGCGACCACCCCCGCGGCCGGGACCGCGCAGGTGTCGCCCCGCTCCAGCGCCCCCGCGGCCGGTTCGAACGAGCGGAGGTCGACGCTTGCAAGCGGCCGGCCCAGGGTGGGAATCGGCTTGCAATAGACCCGGACCCGGATCTCCTCGCCGTTGCTCATCCCCCCCTCGATCCCTCCGGCGCGGTTGGTCGCGTGGTAAAAACCGCGCCCGGCGTCGTACATGATCGCGTCGTGCACTCCCGATCCGGGAGTGCGGGCCCCCTCCAGGCCGCAACCGATTTCACACGCTTTTGCCGACGGGATGGAGAGCATCGCCTGCGCAATCCAGCCGTCGAGTCGCCGGTCCCACTGGACGTGGGAGCCGAGCCCCGGGGGAACCCCCCCGGCGACCACCTCGATCGCCCCCCCCAGGGTGTCCCCCCCTGCGCGCGCCCGGTCGATGGCCGCCATCATCCTCTCCTCGGCCTCCGCGTCGGCTGCGCGCAACGGGGATTCCGGGTCAAGGGCCAGGATCCGCTCGAAGGGAAGGTGCTCGAACTCCGCCCCGACCCGCTCCGAACCGACGGCAAGGACATGGCTGCCGATGCGGATGCCGTAGCGCCGAAGGAGCAGCCGTGCCAGGGCTCCCCCCGCCACCCGGGCGGCCGTTTCCCGCGCGCTCGCGCGCTCGAGGATGTCCCGCACGTCGGACCTCCGGTATTTAAGCACTCCGGGCAGGTCCGCGTGCCCCGGCCTCGGCCGCGTGATCTCCCGCCGGTCGGCCCCCTCGGCGCCCCCCTCGGCGCTCATCGCCGTGGTCCAGTTCTCCCAGTCGCGGTTGGTGATCAGGAAGGACACGGGGCTGCCGAGAGTCTCGCCGTGCCGTACCCCCGCGAGGATCTCGACCCGGTCCCGCTCGATCTTCATCCGTCCCCCCCGGCCGTAGCCCAACTGCCTGCGCCGGAGCTCTCGGTCCACGAAACCCCTGTCTATCCCGAGGCCCGCGGGGAGCCCCTCCAGGATGCCGATCAGCCCCTTGCCGTGCGACTCGCCCGCCGTCAGAAAACGTAGCATTGTCTTTCCCTTCGCGTCTTTATCCGCTGAATTGTACCGCATGCATTGGCCAAATGCAGCTTGACTTGCGGCGCCGCCGGCCCATACACTTCGGCCAGGTTGATCTTGACTAGGGGAATTCTTCCGGTGCGCGTGTTCAATGTTCTTTCGCGGGCGGTAGTCAGCTCCATCCAGACGATCCAGTCTTACACCCTGCTTTCGGTCCGGGCGGTGGCCAACATCTTCTCCCGACCGGTGTATTGGCGCGAAATCGTGCTGCAAATGGACCGGATCGGGGTCGGGTCTCTGACGATCGTGGCGTTGACCGGGTTTTTCACCGGCGCCGTGATGGCGATCCAGTCCGAGGGAGCCCTGCGCCGCTACGGGGCGGTCGGGATGACGGGACAGCTCGTGGCCCTGACCGTGATCCGCGAACTGGGCCCCGTCCTCTCCGCCCTGATGCTGGCGGGGCGGATCGGCGCCGGGATCGCGTCCGAGCTCGGTTCCATGGTAGTTTCCGAACAGATCAATGCCATGCGCGCCCTCGGCACCGACCCGATCCGGCGCCTGGTGACCCCGCGCATACTCGCCATGGTCCTCATGCTCCCGGTGCTGACCATTGTCTGCGACGCCATAGGCATGGTGGGCGGCTGGATCATCGCCGTCTACAAGCTCCTGATCAGCTCCAACCAGTACTGGTCCGACGCCTTGAACGCACTGCAGTTTTCCGACCTGGTGGGGACCCTGGTCAAACCGGTGGTGTTCGGCTTTATCATCGCCATGACCGGGTGTTACGTCGGGCTCTCGACGACCGGGGGGACCGAGGGAGTGGGGCGCAGCACCACCCGGGCGGTGGTGAGCGCGTCGATCATGGTGATCGTGGCCGATTTCTTTCTGAACAACCTGCTCATCTACTTCGCGCCCCTGATGAACCGATGACGAACCGATGACGAACCGATGATCGAATTCCGCGCAGTCGACAAATCGTTCAACGATGAAACCGTGCTCCGGCAGGTCAGCTTCCGGATCCGTCCGGGCGAAACCAAGATCATCGTGGGCGCCAGCGGCTCGGGCAAATCGACCATCCTGAAGCTGATCCTCGGGCTCATCCGGCCCGAATCCGGCCAGATCCTGATCGAGGGGCGGGACATCACGGCGCTCGGGGAGGAGGAGATGGTGTCGGTCCGCCGCCAGATCGGCATGGTCTTCCAGGAGGGGGCCCTGTTCGATTCCCTCAGCGTCAGGGAAAACGTCGGCTACCGTTTTTTTGAGGAAGGGACCATGGAGGAGGCGGAGATCGAGCAGGAGGTGCTCCGCCTGCTCGGTTTCGTGGGGCTCGCGGAGGCGATCGACAAGATGCCGGCCGAGCTTTCCGGTGGAATGAAGCGCCGGGTGGGGATCGCCCGGGCCCTGGCGGGTTCCCCGCGCGTGGTCCTATATGACGAGCCCACGGCGGGGCTGGACCCGATCACCAAGCGGACCATAGTCGAACTGATGATCAAGCTGCGCGATCTCGAAGGGGTCACCAGCGTCTTCGTGACCCACGACCTGCAGGCCGCCACCACCATCGCCAGTGAATTCGCCACGGTCGACGGGGAGGGCCGGGTCCGGTTCAGCCGGGAGAAGGCCCCCCGGCGCCTCCTGAACATCAATTTCATCCTGCTGGAAAACGGGCGCATCTGCTTCGAAGGGAACCACCAGCAGCTCATGGATTGCGAGATCCCCTACGTCCGTAGGTTCGTGGACTAGCGGATGCCCGGAGCGTCACGCCCCGGGCATCAAAAGACCGGGAAAGGAAGGTCCCATGCTGCAACAGAAACGAGTACGACTGGCCGAACTGAAGGTGGGGATTCTCGTCCTCGTCGGACTGCTCCTCTTCCTGGTCCTGATTCTCCAGCAGAGCTGGGGCATCCGGTGGTTTTCCTCCTCGGCCAAGGTGCTGGCCTACCTGACCGACGTGGGAGGACTGAAACCGGGGGCGCCCGTATGGTTCGCGGGGATGGAAATCGGCAGGGTGCGCGCCGTAGCCATCGTCCCGCCCGAAAGCTACGACGGCAACGCCAAGGTCTTTTCCCGGATCGCGGAGATCAAAAAGGAGCTGGAGGCGCTCGAGGCCGACGCTTCCGCCCGGGAGCGGGACCGCGAGGAACTGCGGGACCAGATCCGCGACCTCAAAACGGGCATCCGCTTCGTGGAGGTGCGCCTTGATATCGATCCGGAATACCTCGACCGGATCAGCCGCGATTCGGAAATCAGCATTGAGTCGCGCGGGCTGATCGGGGACTCCTTCATTGACATCTCCCCCGGCACCATGGGGGTTCCCCCCGTCCGCCAGGGGGAGTACTACGTCATCGAGAGCGTCCAGAGCGCCGGTTTCCGGAAGATCATGACCGGGGTCAACGACGTGGTGGCCAATTTCGGCGTCCTCTCCGAGCACTTCAAGGAGATCGTCACGCGTATCAACCCCGCCAAGGTCGGCTCGGACATGGGCGATATCGTCAATGACATGCAGCGGACGATCCGGGAAGCGAACCGCACCTTCTCCTCCGCCACTTCCCTGCTTGACGAGATGCAGCGCGGGAAGGGGACGGTGGGCCGACTAGTAGCCGACCCGGAGCTGCACAACCGGCTCACCGAGGCGCTCGAGAAGTTCAACACCCTGGCCGAAAACATCCAGAACGGCCAGGGAACCATCGGCCGGCTGATGTCGGATCCTTCCCTGTTCGAGAACGCCAACCGAATGCTGGCCAGGGCCGACACGGTGATGGAACGGATGGAAAATGGAGAGGGGACGCTGGGGAAGCTGTCCAAAGACGATGCCTTCTACCGGTCGAGCACCGAGGCGCTCGCCAAATTCGCCCTCCTCATGGAAGAGATCGAGGGGGGAAAAGGGACCATGGGGAAACTCCTGAAGGACCCGAGCCTGTACAACAACCTCGACCAGTCTTCGGCCGAAATCACCAAGCTCCTGTACGACATCCGGAAGGATCCGAAGAAGTTCCTGACCATCCGCTTCCGGATCTTTTAACCTTGACACGTATTATGAATCTGTCTAGCTTTATGCCATGCTGAGCGACGCCATCGGAAGAGCGGGTAAATTCTTACTCGACAGGATCGTGCGGGTCTTCTCCTTTTTTCACATCAACCCCAACCTGCTCACCTTCACCGGCGTGCTGTTCAGCTTCTGGGCCGCCTTCGAGTTCGGCTACGGCAACTTGTTCCGGGGGGGGCTGGTTATCATTCTCGCCGGGCTGTTCGACATGCTCGACGGGCAGGTGGCGCGCATCAACCAGAGCGCCACCGAGTTCGGCGCCTTCTACGATTCGGTCATCGACCGCTATTCGGACGTCATCATCCTCCAGGGGCTGATGGTCCACTACGCGCGCGAGCAGAGACTGGGATACGTGGTCCTCGTCGGCGTGGTGGTCATGGGGGCGGTGCTCACGAGCTACACCCGGGCCCGCGCGGAATCGCTGATCCCCAAGTGCAAGGTCGGTTTCATGGAGCGGCCGGAACGGATCGTGCTCCTGATCATCGGCGGGCTTTCGGGGCGGATGGAAGCCGTGCTCTGGGTCCTGGCGGTGCTGGGCAACTGGACCGTGTTCGACCGGATCTACTTCACCTGGAAGGAACTGCCGAAACCCTCCCGCGTCCCCTGACACCCGGCGGCTCCGGCCATCAGGCAGAACGTAACCCGCAGCGTCAGAACTTGAGCACCTCGACCCCCTTTGGAAGCTTCTGCTCGAAGAGACCGTCCGGGAGCCTGCTGTTGAGTTTTTCCCCGCTGAAGGTCTCCAGCAGGTAATCGCCGCTCGGTTCCTGGATCCGGTACTGGGCCGGCGTCGCGGTCGATTTCCGGAACCAGATCGTAATGGAGGAGACGCTCGCCGCCGCCTTGGGATCGCGGGGCTTGAATTCGAGCATGGCGCAGGGCTGGCCGTTGACGGACCCGTTCCCCTTCCAGGCGATGTGGAACCTGGCCCGCAGCTTCTCCGCCGACTGGCCGAGCCCGGTTCCAAGGTATTCCACCAGGTTCTTGCGCTTGCCCAGGGCGTACACCTGCGCCTGGCGCACGACGGGCTGGTAGAGGACCGCGCTGTCCCCCTTGATAGTGAGAATTCTCCTGCCGGGAGCCTCGATTTCGTGCCGCATCATGACTGCCCCGTCCGCGGCGACGGCGTAATGGAACTGCCCCGTTTCCGGGGTGTCGAACTCTTCGAGCACCGCCGTGTATTTCTTCTGCGACAGCTGCGCCGAAAAGGACCGGAATGTCCGACTGACTTCGTCCACCCGGGCCAGGATTTGCTGGAGTTCGGCCGATTCCGCCTCCGGCGCCGGAGTCGACCCCGCCGGGAGCGCCATCAAAAAGACGCCCAAAAACACCAGTGCCTTTGAAAATCGCATTCCCATTCCCTCCCTGTGATCTATAGATGCTTAAGGGCGCTCCGGGGGTCGAAAATTCTCGCTCCGGGTCTCGGAGTCTTCCGGGGAAATGCGGGAACCCGCGCCGTTGAAGCAGCCGCGCGGGACCAGGAAGATGAAGGCGAGGATCAGAATGCAGATGATATCGTACTGGATGGTGCCCCGGCCGTAGGACCAGACGAAAATTTTCTTCGATGCGTCGCGCACGCTTGTCATGGCCGGTCAGTTGACTCTTTCCAATTCCGGTTCGTACGAATACCCGCAGGTCGGGGTGAGGATCCGCCCGTCCTTCATCTCGACCACGCGGTTTGCCGTCGACGCGGCCTCGGAGTCGTGGGTGATCATCACGATCGTCTGCCCCAGCTTTTTGTTGAGGTCCCGCAGCATCCGCAGCACCGTGCGGGAATTGCGCGAATCGAGGCTGCCGGTGGGCTCGTCGGCCAGGATGATGGCTGGCCGGTTGATCACCGCGCGGGCGATCGCCACCCGCTGCTGCTCCCCCCCCGACAGTTCCGAGGGGCGGAAGTTGAACTTCCCCTTCAGGCCGAGCATTTCGAAGATCGACCCGACGCCGTTGGGGTTCGACACCCCGTTCCCGTGGATCTTCTTGGCCAGCTCGATGTTCCCCTTGGCGGTCAGCGTCGGGAAGAGATTGAAGCGCTGGAAGACGTAACCGATCTTCCGGCGGCGCACAGCCGTACGCTCCGCATCGGACAGCTTCGAGATGTCGGTCCCGTCGATGAGAATCGACCCGGCGGTGGGCTGCAGCAGTCCGCCCAGCAGGTGCAGCAGCGTCGATTTCCCGCACCCGGAAGGCCCCATGATGGCGATGAACTCCCCGTGACGGACTGTGAGGTTCACCCCCTGGACCGCGGGGACGTCCACCCGGCCCGACCGGTAGGTCATCTCCAGGTCGACCGTTTCTATGGCGTTCGCCGCCGAGGCCCCGTCCTTCATTTCACCCATGGCACCCATCGTTCCCCTACTCGTAGCTCAGAGCTTTGACCGGATCCATCTTCGCCGCCTTGTAAGCAGGGTACAACGCCCCCAAAGTCCCGGCCACCAGTCCCAGGATCAGTCCGCGGAGCAGGTCCCCGACCGTCATGGAGACCTGCAGCGTAGGAAACCGCGTGATGATCACGATCCGGATCACCTCGCTGATCGCAATCCCCAGAATCGCACCTAAGCTGCATATCATAACAGATTCCTGAATGATCATGCCAACTATAAAACGCTGCGACGCCCCCAGCGATTTCAGGATGCCGATCTCGCGCGTCCGTTCGAAAATCGTGGTGTACATGGCCAGCAGGATGACCATGAAGCTGAGGAGCATCGACACGAACACGACCAGCATGCGGAACTCCGCAAGGCCCGGCAGCCGCGTCTCGGCCAGCAGCAGGTTGGGATCGGATGCCCGCAGGATGGAGTTGCCCGGGAATTTGTCCCGCAGCGTCGCGTAGACGGTGTCCAGGTCCGCCTTGGGATCCGCCTTGATGAACATGATCGTCACCTTGTCAGGGGTGCCGTTGAGCACCTTCATCGTCTCAAGCGGAATGAAAACCCGGACCACGGCCCCCGGGCGGCAGATGGCGGTGACCTTGAAGTCGTGGTTGAGGACGTTGATCGTCATTCCCGGCTTGACCTTCTGGGCGTCGGCGTACGCCTGGTCCACGATCACCTCGTCCCCCGTGAGGGAGGCGGTTCCTTCCAGGATCTCCAGACGCCCGGGGAACCGGTTGTAGCTTTCCATGTCGATGCCGAAGACGAGACCGAACCCCTTGGCGTGGAACTTGGACAGCACCGGGGTCACCGCCGCCACCCCCGGCAGTTCCTCGATCACGCCGGTCAGCTTCTGGTTCAGGCTCGCGTCGCTGAAGGCGTAAAGAATGGAGGAGCCGCCCGGCTGCAGGATGAAGTCCGAGCCGAGAGCCATCGTGCGCCCGAGATAATCGTCCAGGGTGCCTGAGACGATTCCCCCCACCACCAGCATGAGGATAACCCCCAGGGCGACGGCCAGGATGCTGATGAAGGCGCGTGTTGGGCGCGAACGGATGTTGGCGGTGACCAGGTTTTCCATTTTAGAAGCGCTGCTCCTTGTCGGTTTTCGTGAGATCCACGACTTCGGCTTCCGGGGGCGGGGGGAGGACGAAGGCGCCGTCCTTGAGTCCCCTGTCGACGCGCCAGCTTTCCCGCTCGAATTCCAGCTTCACGGCGTACCCGTCCTCGGGACGCGTCAGGCGGATTTCGCCGGGGAGACAGACTCCGTCGACCGGATCCATTCCGATATATTCGATGTCGCCTATGAGCCGCCCGTCCTCCCGATACATCTGCTGCCGGGCAACTGCGAGCTGCGAGCGCTCGATCCAGATCCTGCGCAGGCAGTGAATCCTCGCTCCCGTACCCTCGCGGAAGGAGGAAAGGACATAGTACTTGGCCTCCCGGTCGGCCGCCTCTTCGAGCGCCACCTTCGTCCCCGGCGCCGACAGATCGAGCCCCGCCGGAACCAGGGCCTCGTACAGGTGGGACGCCCGCAGCGGGACGCCGCCGGGCAACTCCTCGAGCACCAGGTTGTCGGCCGAGTTCTTCCCCCGGTAGAACCGGAGTTTCCCGGGCACCCAGGCCGAAAAGTCATCCCCCACGCTCAGGACGTCGAAGATGGCCGTCTTGGTGATGGGATTCTGGATGACCAGCCTCAGCCGGTCCGGGGGGCGCACAAGCAGGTACCCCGGCGCCCGCTTGTATTCCTCCTGCTCCCCGCTCTCCCATCTGCCATAGGTGAGCGTCACCTTCATGCGCGCATTGGCCAGGTCCTGAATCGAGCCATAGCCATTGACGATTTCCACCAGCCGGTCGAAGCCCGCCTCCCGGGCCGCAAGCACCCGGACAGGCACCTCCACGCTGACCTTGCGCTTGATGCTGCAACCCCACCCGGCCAGGATCAGCGCCAGCGCCAAAAGGACGCCCAGCGGCCGAGAAGCCCGGCGTGCATATCCCCCAAGTGCTGGCAGCTGCGGTATTTCTCTCATCTTTAACCCCGGCCGTCTTTCGGGATGGGTGAATCTAACAGAGTGCACAAGACTTGTCAACGAAGCCCCGGGACTCGTCGCCCCGGAACCCTCCCCGGTCCCTACCCTTGCGGCCGGCCCGCGCCCCGCTGCCGGCGTCTCACGATGAGATAATACGCCGCCACGGCGGCCGCGGCGAGCAGAAAGAGGGCGAAAAGCCACCGGCCGATCAGAACCAGGTTGTTCTCGACGAAGACCTGGATCGGCGCCCCGTAGAGCACGGCCAGAATCCCCCAGGTCGAATAACGCACGGTCCGGCCGATGAGGACCGCCGCCAGGAACGAGGCCAGCCTCATGTGAAAGACACCGGCGCAAAGAACGAAAATCTTGAACGGCATGGGGGGCGGGATGATGCTGGGAATGAGGATCGTCAGGATGCCCCATTTCCGGTACATCCGCCGGGCGCGCTCGATCTTCGCTTCCGCGAAGCGACGCCGCAGGATCGGCTGCCCCCCCTTGCGCCCCACCGTGTAGAGGATGAGACAGCCGATGACCGAACCGGCGACCGTCATCCCCACGAAGTAGGCCATGCGCCCCCAGGTTCCCCCCGCGGACAGCAGGATGATGAGGATGTCGTTCCCCTCGGGAACGCTGAGGAAGGAGGAGTCGGCGACGGCAAGCAACAGTACGCCCAGCCCCCCCAGGCTCATGACCAGGGCCTTCGCCGAACTTCCCGCCCTGTCGAGCCAATGCCCGGTCGAAAGCGCGACGGAACTCAGGTAAACATACAGAGGGTTCATGGATATCTGCGGCCCTGCCCGGCCAACCGCTTCCGTGCGGCCACGTCCCCCTCCGGGTTCGTGGTGTCGGTCGGGGCGCGAATGGGAGCGACGCCCGCCCCACTCACGAAGGTTGAAAGTAACACACCAGCCGATTTCCCGGCAAGGACGCATTGTGCGCCGAAGAAGTTCATGTTCAAAAGAGCCGTAACTCGTTGACATGTCACGACACTGCCAGTAGAATAGCCCAAAGCGCAAGCGGAGCGGGGAAGCAACGGTAACCGGATCTCGGGGGAGCCGGGAATTTATCCGAATAACGATCTGGCTATGGAATCTATCGCGTCGGTACTGAAATCGCAAAGGGAGCGGCGCAAGCTCACCCTGTCCCAGATCGCGGCCGATACCAGGATCAGCCTGCGCCACCTCGAGAGCATCGAGGAGGGGCGCTTCGAGGACCTTCCCGGGGGTATGTACAACCGTGCCTTCCTGCGCGCCTACTGTGAACGCCTTGAGCTGGACCAGTCGGAAATGCTTGAGCGTTACGAATCGGAAATCCTCCCCCAGGCCGAAAAGCCGTCCCGGCCCAGGCCCACGATCGGAACGGGATGGCGTATTCCGCCCCTGGCCGTGTGGAGCCTCATGCTCGCCATTTCGGCAGCCGGGATCTTCCTGGCCCGCAAACCGATCTACGAGATCTTCTCCCCCTATTTTTCCCGTACCGCGGCTAAGACAGTAACGTATGCGCCTCCCCCCGTGACTTCACCGGAGTCTTCTTCGCCCGCCGCCGCGACTTCGCCCGATTCCGCGACTTTGCCCGATTCCGCGACTTCGCCCGATTCCGCGACTTTGCCCGCCGCCGCTACTTCGCCCGCCTCCACGACTTTGCCTGATGCGGCTGACGGCGCCATCCGGCTCGAGGTCGAGGGGAAGGAGTCGTGCTGGATCTCCATTGAGCGGGACGGTGTCCCGGCGCTGCAGAAGATCCTCGAGCCGGGGGAAGTCCAGGCCGTCAGCGCAACGGAAAAGATCCGGATCGTGGTCGGCAACGCCGGAGGCGTCCTCCTCAGGATCAACGGCAAGCGGGCCAAACCGCTCGGCGGGACCGGAGAGGTGGTCCGCCTGCTGATCGACCGCGACAGCCTGTCCGGACTCCTCGCCCCGGACGCGGGATAAGGAAAGGAATGGACCCGGACCGTCTTCGGCAGTCCCTCCCCCGGAGCCGCCGACTCGTTCTGGCGCGCGGCCTGTTGCCGCTCCCCCCCTGTGACGCGCTCGAAATGCTGGTCGGCCTCGCCCGGGACGACGATCCGGAGGTGGCGCAGCTGGCCCGGGGGACGCTTGAACTCTGGCCCGTCGAGGACCTCCTCCCCGCCCTCGCGCAGAAGGAGTGCGCATGCTCCGTGCTCCAGTATTTCTCCGATCCCGCCCGCCCCGAGGCGGTGCTTGCAGCCCTGATCGACAACCCGGCCACCCCCGGGGGGGCGGTGGCCGTGCTGGCCCGCACTCTGGATGAGCCCCTCGTCGGCCGCACCCTCGACAACCGCAACCGCGTGCTTGCTTCCCCTGAAATCCTGGCCGCCGCCCGGGTCAACCCCCGCGCCGGTGCCGAAACCCTCCGGGTGATCCGCGAGATCGAGGCCGATTTCATGGGCGCCCGGCGCACCGACTATGCCCTCGCTCCCTCCGCCGCGCCCACCGCTCCTCCCGGCGCGGAAGCTCCAGCCGCCGCCGCATCGGACCTGCAGCCTGCAGCGGCGGGCCTGGAGCCCGAAATCCCCCCGGGTGAGCTTTCCCTTGAGGGACTCCCCCCGGACGACGAGGAGCGCCGCCGCGCCATCAGCACCCGGCTTTCCTCCCTGCCGGTACGGGAGAAGATCCACTACGCCCTCTTCGGTACCCGCGAAATCAGGGCCGTGCTGGTCGCCGATACCAACAAAGAGGTCGCCCGCGCGGTGCTCCGCAGCCCCAAGCTGGGAGACAGCGAGGTGGAAAGCATCGCCGCGCTGCGCACGGTGGGGGAGGATATCCTGAGGGAGATAGGAGGGAGCCGCGAGTGGACCAAGAGCTACAATACCGTGCACAACCTGGTGCGCAACCCCAAGACGCCGCCGGCCGTCTCCCAGCGTCTCATGTTCCGCCTGCGCAGCCAGGACCTGGGGATGCTGATGCGGGACAAGAGTATCCCCGACGCCGTCCGCCACAACGCCTCGCGCCTGGTAAAACAGCGCTCCCAGACAAGGACCGGCTCATGACCCGGCGACTCCCTTACCCTGCCGGGACCCGCATCCCGCACCAGGAGATCCTCGACGACTCCCCCGACGGCGCCCGGATCGTGGAGCTTTACGCAGGCGCCGTCGGCAGTGGCCGCACCCGCACGCTGCGGCTGCTGGGGCGCAAACACACCGCCCGCATCATCCGCACGCTGCTGGGATACGAAGTCCAGTCCTCCTACCGCCGGATCCAGTGCCCCGACCTGGTCACCGCCCGTTACCTCCGGCTTTTTTCCGAACTGGGGTTCCGTTCGATCCGCCTCCCCTACGACCCGACCGTGACCGCGCGCGTCATCCCGGAACTGGAGTCCGCGGTTGAAAACCTCGAAAAGCACGTCCGCTCTCTTTTCCCCCGAGACCCGCGCCGCGGCGCCTACGTGCTCCGCCGGGTCTACGCCATCCTCCGCAGGCGCATCCGCGCCCTCCCCTCCTGATCCGCCGCCCGGGCGATTGCGCTGTTTCTCCCCTCCCCGTTGTGGTACGATAAAGACAAAGATCGAATCACGACATTCCGTGTCGGAGAGCGCCCGGCGCCCCCAGGCAGGCGTTCGGATGCCCATCTGGCCTGAGAGGAAGAAACTATGCGATTTTTCAACATTCGGATATTGGCAGCGGTGGCGGCGCTGGCGCTCTGTTCGGGCGCGCAAGCCCGGGCACAGGGAAAGGTTCAGCGGGAAGTCACCATTCACGAGAACGTGCGCCTGGTGATCATGGCTCCTGATCAGGATCTTTCGGAGGAGATCCGGAAGCAGTACGAGGCGTTCCTCCCCCTTTTCGAGGAAGTGGTGAAGGAATCCACCACGGATGAAACCGACCAGTGCGCCCTGACGATCCGCATCAGCGCCGAGATGAAAGAGGTGGGCTCGGCCAAGACCCAGCGGCCGCTCGCACGGGTGTCCGCCTTCCGCCGCAACTCGCGGCAGGAATTCGTGGCCACCTTCATTCTCTACAGCTATCTTACCGCCGGCCCGGTGAACAAGGAGGAGACGGAGCAGTTCCTGAAAAAGCAGATCCTGGATTGCGTCATCTGCGACTCAGGGAACTGACGGTTGAGCCGGGGCGGCGCCCGGCATGAGGTCCGCGCGCACGACCTCGAGGTTCCGGGCGGGGATGTCGAGTCGGACGAGGCGATTGACCCCGTCCACGGTGATGTTTCCCGTCCAGATCCCGGACATGTCAAAGCGGAAGTTACGGACATCCAGGTCGCCTGCGGGAGTCTTTAACCTACCGGTGCCGGTCGCGGTGACCTCCAGCGGCAGGTCGGCGCCGACGACCGGGATGAAGTTGGCGAACGTCTGCCGCCCCCCCTTCTTCGTGTCGTAGCGCGCCGCAACGGCGTCAGCCAGGTGATAGACGTTGAAGTCGAAGATCACCATGTCGGGCGGGATGGGGACGCTGACCTCGCTGGTCTGCCCGGAGCGGGTGAGCACGCGGGTGACCTGGCCGTCGGCGACCGATACCTCGAAGGAATCACCCGAAGCCCCGCTCGTGTACTGGAAGTGATAGGAAACAGGTTCGCGCGCGGCGGAAAACACCGTCCGGGCCGTATAGGCCACGCGGTTGGCCTCGATCCCGTCGGTGAGGACGATCTCGTGCTCCGAAACCGAGGTCAGGGTCCCGTCGGCGCCGGCGGTTTCCCGGACGATTTCGCTCCCGGCCGGCTCCCCGTTGATCAGGATCACGTAAGACCGCTCATAGTCCCCTTCCGCGGCGGCGACGGGGAGCGGAAGGAGCGCGACAAGCAGCATAACCAGCCCGGAAAGGGCGATCCTCTTCATCTCCGTCTCCTCACAATCTTGGTCGTGGGCACCCGCACCAGCGCGCTCTTCATCGAACGGGCCATGGCGGGGGACACCTGCTCGCGAACGAATTCGACCAGCTGCTCCATTTCCAGTTGCAGCTTCTCCATCTTCTCCCGCATGTGCAGGATGACCTCGACCCCGGCGAGGTTCACCCCCAGCTCCCGCGTCAGGGTCAGGATGACCTCCAGCTGCTCGAGGTCTTCCCGGGTGTACAGCCGGGTGTTCCCCTCGCTGCGGGAGGGCTTGAGCAACCCCAGCCGCTCGTACAAGCGCAGGGTCTGGGGATGGATCCCGTACCTTTCCGCCACCGAGCTGATCATGTAGCCTCTTCGCTTGCACCCTACCACGGATCACCCTCCTGTCATATCCCCTTGAGGTCGGCGCGCGGATCCTCCGGGTTCAGGCGCGCGAGTTCCCGGAGAATCTCCCGGGAGCGCTCGTCGGCCACGCTCGGGACCACCACGCGTACCTCGACGATCTGGTTTCCGGGGAGGTCCCCCCTGAGGGAGGGGGCGCCCTTTCCCCGGAGCCGGAATTTCTGCCCGCTCTGGGTGCCGGGAGGAATCTTCAGCAGCGCCTTCCCATCGATGGCGGGAACCTCGATCCTGGCCCCCAGGGCCGCCTCCGTCACCGTAATCGGCACCGTGCATACAATGTCGCTCCCTTCCCTGCGGAAAAACTCATGCGGCCGCACCGAAATGATGAGGTAAAGGTCCCCCGGGGGAGTACCGTCCCGCCCCGCGTTCCCCTTTCCCGCGACCCTCATCCGGTATCCGTTGGCAACCCCGGGGGGTATCCGGACCGTCACCGTCTCCTGGACCGGCCGGCGCCCCGACCCGCCGCAGCTTCCGCAGCGTCCCCCGACCCGGCCGTTCCCCCCGCACATCCTGCAGGGACCCGAAGCTCTCATGAACCCCTGCGAGAGCTCCTCCTGCCCCGATCCCTGGCAGCGGGGGCAGACCTGCGTTCCCTGGGAACGGTCGGCCCCCGTGCCGCCGCAGGAGCCGCAGGTTTCGCGCCGGGAGACGGCAAGCCGGGCCGTCAGCCCGCGGATGCTCTCCAGGAAGGAGATGTTGAGTTGCTGCTCGAGGTCTTCCCCCCGCGCCGGGGCCTCCGGCCTCCCACGCCCAAACAGCTCGGAGAAGATGTCGCGGAAATCTCCCGTGCCGAAACCGGCCCCGGAAAAATCGAAGCCCGGGGAGGGTCCGCCCCCGGCCCGCGTCCCCCGGCTCCCCGCCTGCTCCCGGATACTGTCGGAATAGAAGCCGTACTGGTCGTAAACCTCCCGCTTCTTGGCATCGCTAAGGACGTCGTAGGCTTCCTGGATCTTCTTGAAACGCTCCTCGGCGGACTTGTCCCCCGGGTTCACGTCGGGGTGGTTCTTGCGGGCCAGCCGCCGGTAGGCCTTCTTGATATCGGCCGCCTTGGCGTCCTTCGGCACTCCCAGGATGGAATAGAAATCCTTTTTGCCAGTCATACTAGCGCCTCTTCCCCTTGCCCCTCCCCCGGCCCCCCTTCTTGGGAAGCACCGGGTGGAGCAGTCCGTCGGCCAGCTTCATGCACACGCCCCCGCCGTCGACCGGCCCGGGCAGTTCGTCGATTTCGCAAAGATTCGGTGGTGGAACCCAGATCACTCCCTCTTTCTTTATGTTATGGCACATACACTGCGGGCGGGCGGAGAGCCGGCCGCCCGCCCGCAGTGTACAGACTAGGACTGCCCGTCTTTATCCATATCGACATATTCCGCGTCGATGACGTCATCCTCCTTCTTCCCCGAGGAATCCGCCCCGCCCGGCGCACCACCGCCCGCGTCGGCCGCCTGCTGCCCGGTGGTCTGCTGGTACATCACCTCCGCCAGCTTGTGCGACGCCCGCGTCAGCTCCTCGGCCGCCGCGTTCATCTCGGCCGCCTCGGCCGCGCCCTCGAGCGCCGCCTTGGCCTTCCCGAGCGCCGCGTCGAGAGTCGAGGCATCCGTCTCGGAGATCTTGTCGCGGTTTTCAGTCAACAGCTTTTCGGTATTGTAGATCAGGCTGTCGAGCCGGTTCTTGGCCTCGATCTTCTCCCGGTTCTTCTGGTCTTCCTCGGCGTGAGACTGGGCGTCCTGCTGCATACGCTCGATCTCTTCCTTGCTCAAACCGCTCGAAGCGGTGATGGTGATCTTCTGCTCCTTGCTCGTCGCCATGTCCTTGGCGGAGACGTTCACGATCCCATTGGCGTCGATATCGAAGGTCACCTCGATCTGCGGCACGCCGCGCGGGGCCGCGGGGATCCCCACCAGGTGGAACTTGCCCAGGGTGCGGTTGTCCCGCGCCATGGCCCGTTCCCCCTGCAGCACGTGGATCTCGACCGAAGTCTGGCTGTCGGCCGCGGTGCTGAAGATCTCCGCTTTGCGGGTGGGAATCGTGGTGTTCTTTTCGATCAACTTGGTGAACACCCCCCCGAGGGTCTCGATGCCGAGCGACAGCGGGGTCACGTCGAGCAGCAGGAGGTCCTTGACGTCGCCGGCGAGCACCCCCGCCTGGATCGCCGCACCCACCGCCACCACCTCGTCCGGGTTCACCCCCTTGTGCGGGTCCTTGCCGAACAGCTCCTTCACCAGCTGCTGCACCCGCGGGATGCGGGTCGAGCCCCCGACGAGGACCACCTCGTCGATATCTTCCTGCTTCAAGCCGGCGTCGGTGAGCGCCTGCTTGAGGGGGACGATGGTCCGCTGCAGGATGTCTTCCACCATCTGCTCGAACCGGGCGCGCGTAAGCTTCATGCTCAGGTGCTTGGGCCCGGAGGCGTCGGCGGTGATGAAAGGAAGGCTGATTTCGGTTTCCATCACCGTGGACAGCTCCATCTTCGCCTTTTCCGCCGCCTCGCGCAGCCGCTGCAGCGCCATCTTGTCCTTGGAGAGGTCGATCCCCTGGTCCTTCTTGAACTCCTCGATGATCCAGTCCATCAGCCGCTGGTCGATGTTGTCGCCGCCGAGATGGGTATCGCCGTTGGTCGATTTGACCTCCACGACCCCCTCGCCCACTTCCAGGATGGAGATGTCAAACGTACCGCCGCCGAAGTCGTAGACGGCGATCGTCTCATCCTTCTTCTTGTCCAGGCCGTAGGCCAGGGCCGCGGCTGTGGGCTCGTTGACGATCCGGACCACTTCCAGCCCTGCGACCCGCCCGGCGTCCTTGGTGGCCTGGCGCTGGCTGTCGTTGAAATAGGCGGGGACGGTGATGACGGCCTTTTCCACCTTCTCCCCCAGGTATTCCTCGGCCGCCTGGCGCATCTTCTGCAGGATCATGGCCGAAATCTCGGGAGGAGTATAGGTCTTGTCGCCCATCTTCACCTCCACGTCCCCGTTGGAGCCGCTGAGGACCTTGTAGGGGACCAGCTTGGCCTCCTCGTCAACTTCGGCCAGCTTTCTCCCCATGAACCGCTTGATGGAAAACACCGTGTTTTCGGGGTTGGTCACCGCCTGCCGCTTGGCCACCTGCCCGACGAAACGCTCGCCGTTCTTCCCCATGGCCACCACCGACGGCGTGAGCCGGCTTCCCTCGGGATTGGTGATCACCTTGGGCTCCCCCCCCTCCATGACGGCCACAACGGAGTTGGTGGTCCCCAAGTCAATTCCGATAATCTTACCCATGTCTCTCCTCCTTCGTGATTCGGATCCACTTCCAAACGCTTATCATAAATGCAACTTACGCCAACTCTCATCCTTCAGCGTCACCCATATATAGAACCTGAGTGCGTTGTTGTCAAGCCATGCCCTCTCGAAAACTCAATCCTGGACATCCACTTTTTCATTGCAGCAATCAATAGGTGGATGTCCAGGATTTGGAGGGGCGTGTGTTATGATATTGGGACTATGAAGAGATTGGGCTTTTGGGTTTCGTTCCTGGTCCTGGCCGTCAGCGCTCCGGCGGCCGATTACGTCATGAAGACCGTGCCGGTCCGCGCGATCGAGAGCTACCCCGCCCGGGCTACCGTGGCCGGGGCGACCATCGCCGCCGACCCTTACCCGAACGACGAAAAATCATACACGGCCTTCGACATCAAGGACCTGAACTCGCGCGGTTACTATCCCGTCCATATCATCATTCACAACGGGACGGCCGGTTTTCTCAATATCCGTACCCGGAACATCATCCTCATAACCTCGGCCGGGGAACAGGTCTACACAACCCCCGGGGCCATCGTGGTGGACGACGTAACCCGGGCCGGCCTGAGCGCCAGGATCCCCCTGATGGGATCCCGGGCCGCCGGGGGGTCGCCGCTGGCCGATTTCACCGGCAAGGAACTGATCAACGCCTCCATGGCTCCCGGATCGATCACCGATGGCTTCCTCTTCTTCTCCAACCCGAACCTCAAGAAGAACCTGTTCGAGGGGAGCACCCTCTACATCCCGAAACTAGAGGAAGAAGGGACGCGCAAACCGGTCGGGCCGTTCACCATCTACCTGGACCGGGCGGCGTCCGAGACACCGGATCCCGAAGGAAAGAAATAGGCCGCGTCGCCGCCCGCCCCGGAAACCTCGATGCTCCGAAAACGGGCAACCGGCGACCGCCTCCTCCTGTGCCACCGGTACGCTTATCTCCGCTTGATCATCCGGTACACCTCTGCGTAGATACGCCGGAGCGGCGCCACGCAGTAATGGCGGATCAGTTCCATGAAGTTGGCGGGATCCGCGACCAGCTCCTCGAGCAGGTTGTTCCGAATGGCAAAGGAGAGCCGGACGATGTCGGCCTTCCCCTCGCGCGTCTCCACCTTGATGCTCCCGACGACATCTTCCTTGAGGGTGAACACGTCGCAGTTGCGCATCTTCCGGATCTTCTTGAAGCCCTCGATCGGCGTTTCAGAGTTGACCCGGTAGTAGTCGTCAATCCGGCGTGCTAGTTCGGTGTAGTTGAAGTTTGGAACCTTGTTGTTGACGCTCACCTCGATGCCGCATTCCGCCTCGTCGGCTACCACTGACAAGCCGTAGGTGAAATCGAGGTCCCCCTTGTTGAACTTTATTCTATGCCCATGTTCGTCGTGAAAGCGCTTGAGTTCTTCGGGGCTGAAGATGTCGGGGTTTTCCGCTTTCTTTTCCGTGGTGATGTAATAGTCGCTGACACTCAGGTACCACTGGTCGATGATGGTTTCCAGCGCCTTATCGATCAGTTCCGCTGTTTGGGGTGGGATGTTTTTCTTTCCAGACAAGCTTTTGATCCTCAGGAATGTGGGTAAAGGTCAAGCCGTCCTGCACTCTGTCCCGTTGTATGTTCTGCATTTTTGTGCATCATAAAAAACGCGAGTATATCACGCCCCTCCTTCCGGTGTGGGAATTTCTTACCGTCATTTTTGGGCCTTTCCTCCTCCCGTCCCCGATTCCCCCTCCCGCCCGGACCAGGCCGGACGGGAAGTGGATCCCCGATTGACAGCCGCGGCCCGATCATGGATAATGCGAATCCGAAATGCCGACCGTGGGTGGTTAGCTCAGCTGGGAGAGCGCCGCGTTCGCAATGCGGAGGTCGGGGGTTCGATCCCCCCACCATCCACCATAGGCACAACGAACAATCCCAACCAACAACCATCGTAAGCGCAAAACCGTAAGGCAAAAGAACCCCGTTGTCTCCGGGCCCGGCTACATTGGCTCTGTATTAATCTTTTATTGATCGCTATTAACACTATAGCATTCAAGTCTTAGATAAAGTTCGGGCGCTCGGAACCGGTGGCGTATCCCCGCGTGCGCCGGCTGTGCGGTTGCCATCTCCGGGCCCGCGCGGTCGGGGCGCGGGCGGTGCGCTCTTACTTCAGCTCCTGCCGCGCCGCCTCGATGAGCTTCTCCTGCCCGACCAGGCTCCCCTTGTTCCGCGCCCGGTAGAGGATGTCAAGCTGCGATTTCGCCCTTTTCTGGAAACGGTTCTCGATCAAGTGGCCCTTGGCGAACGCCTTCATCGCCTCGTCGAATTTCCCTTCGTTCTTGAGCGCCACCCCGAGGTAGAGGTAGGCCTCGCCGAACTTCGGGCGCACGGCCAGGGCCCGTTCCGAAAGGGCGCGGACCCCGGCGGAGTTCTGCTGCTTGAGGAGGGCGTCCATGTTCTCGGTGAACAACCCGTCGGCGTAGACGGCGAGCTTGACATCCATATCGGGCCGATCCTTGTAGAGCGCCACGAGCCGCTCCGCCCGGGTGACCGGGTTTTTCACCGCCGCGATCCCCTGGAGACGCTCGTAGTCCTCCGCGTACTTGATCTGCTCCAAATCGGAGTCCTGCGCGGCGGCGCCGGGAGCCGCCGCCGTCGGGACGACCGCGGCGAGGACGAGGGAGAGAATCCAGGTCCTGAGGGAATGCCTTCTATGGTCCGACATGAAACGCACCTCCAGAGGAAAGTCTATTTACAAATGGGAACTGGAATGTTACAAACTATCTGCACCGGGGGGCGCCTAGCTCAGCTGGTAGAGCACTGCGATCACACCGCAGGGGTCACAGGTTCGAGTCCTGTGGCGCCCACCACCCGCTTTTTCCGCCATTGTAACGACCCCGCCCCATTTTCAAAAGCTTTTTCCTTTCGTATGCCGGGGAGGCCCGACCCGGCCGTGCAGGGCGCCCCGGGCGGCGCACGGGCCGCTGGTTTCAACACGACTTTTGGGTTATGGTAGTCTCACCGCGGCGCGCAGCCGACCCGGGGGAAGGCAGATGGCCGAAGTCGTTGGACACTACGAGATCCTGGAGAAGCTCGGGGAGGGGGGAATGGGGCTCGTCTACCGAGCCCGCGACACCCGCCTCGGTCGCGAGGTCGCCCTCAAGCTGCTGCCCGAACGGCTGGCGGCCCTCCCCGCCTACCTGCAGCGCTTCAAGCGCGAGGCGCGCGCGGCCTCTTCACTGAACCACCCGAACATCTGCACCATTTACGAAATCGGGGAACACGAGGGGCGCCCCTTCATCGCCATGGAACTGCTCGAGGGGGAAACCCTGCGGCAGCTCCTGGATGGACGGCCGCTCGAGGAGGACCGGATCCTCTCGTTCGGGCTCGAGATCGCCGACGCCCTGGATGCGGCTCACTCCAAGGGGATCATTCACCGCGACCTCAAACCGGCGAACCTCTTCGTAACCCGGCGCGGCGGCGTCAAAATCCTCGATTTCGGCCTGGCCAAGCTGGCCTCGGCGGGCGAAGAAGCGGGGGAAAGTCCGGCGGACGAGATCGCCCCGGAGTACCGCAGTTCCCCGCAGGTAGCCGTCGGCACTCTCCCCTATATGTCACCCGAACAGGCCCTCGCAGAGGAACTCGACGGGCGCTCGGACCTTTTCTCGCTCGGTTCGGTCCTTTACGAGATGGCCACCGGAATCCCCGCCTTCACCGGCAAATCGCAGCCCGTCCTGTTCCAGCAGATCCTGACCCAAGTCCCCGCCCCTCCGAACCGGCTCAACCCGGAGATCTCGCCGCGGCTGGGAGACGTCATCTGCCGCCTGCTCGAAAAGGACCAGGAGCTGCGCCACCAGACCGCGGCCGACCTGCGCGCCGATCTGAAACGCATCCGGCGCGACCGCGAGCTGGCGCGGGGGGTCCGGCCTATCCCCGTCCCCGCGGCGGCCGGCGCCGAACCGCCGGCGCAGCGCGCCCCCCTGACTTGGGCCCGTCCCGGAGGCGCGGCGGGCGGTCCTGTCGCCACGGCGGCCGCTTTCTGCGCGGGCGGGGCACGCCGGCTGCGGTCGGTCCTCCGTCCACTGCGCCGCCCGGCGGTTGCGCCGTTGGCGCTCCTGGTCCTTTTGGCCGCGCCGGCCTTGGCACTGTTCATCCTTCCCCGCCCCGCCTACCTCCCCTGCATCCAGTTCGAGGCGTTCTCGGGGGGATCGGAGTCGGTCGATCCGACGCTGGTGGGCTTCGCCCTCAATCGCACTCTCTCCCAGTTCCCCGAAATCAGCGTCCTCGACCGCCAGGAATTCGGTCACCTGCTCCGCATGGAGCAGGCGCGCCGACAGAGCGGCGGGAGCGGTTCCCTGCCGGCACGCATCGCCTTCTGGCGCCGGGAGCGGCTGGAACCGGCCATGCGCGTCTCCGGGCAGGTGAGCGACTCGCTGGGACTGCTCGAGATCCGCCTCGAGTGCCAGGTGCACGGCCGCAGAAAGGTGCTGGTGAAGCGCTTCCGGGGGGTGGACGACCTCCTCAACCAGGGAATTGATGAACTGGCGCTCTACACGCTGCGGGAGTACGACCCCGCGGTGGCCGAGCGCCGCTACCGCACCACCCCCCGCTCCCACCGGACGGCGGTCGAACTGTTATCGTCGCGCTGGGACGCCCTGCGCCACTACCACCGCGGCGCGCACGCCTGGGAGAGCTTCGACATGAACACGGCCGAGCGGGAACTCCGTTCCGCGCTCGAAATCGACCCCAACCTGGCCCTGGCCCACCTCAAGCTCGGCGAGGTCCGGATCTTCCAGAACCAATGGGACGCGGCGCAATCGGAGATCCTGGCCGCGCGGCGCCGGACGGGTTCCCTGACCGAGGAGGATCAGTTGCGGGTGGAGGCCTTCCTGGCCCGCGTATTCGGCCAGCCCTTCGAGGAGCGGGTCTACCTGCAGCGTCTCATCGGCCTGCGCCCGCACAAGCGGGAGTACCTCTACGAGCTGGCCGAATCATACTTCCATACCGCCGACGTCAACGAGGCGATCAGCCGCTACCGGGACGCGCTCAGCCTCGACGCCGATTACGCCCGGGTCTACAACCACCTGGCGTACTGTTACTCCTGGAAGGGGGAGCACGCGCGGGCGCTCGAAGCCTGCCGGCGCTACCTGGAGCTCGACCCGAGCGCCAACGCTTACGACAGCCTCGGAGACGCCCACATGCAGGCGGGGGAGTATGCCCAGGCACGGGAGATGAAGGCGCGCGCCATCGCTATGGACCCCGAAATCTACTACGCCATCCGCACCCTGGCCTTCATCGAGATGCTCGGCGGGCAAAGCGGCGCCGCCCGCCGGCGGCTCACCGAGCTGGTCGCCGCCACGGACGACAAGGTGCAGAAGGCGCAGTCGTACGCGGCGCTGGCCTACGTCGACTACCGCGCCGGCCGGATGGCCGAGGCGCGCGAAATGTGCCGCCGCGGCCTGGGCCTGCTCGGCCCGGTGCAGTACGACGCCCCCCACGACGAGCTGGTCTGGATCCTCGGCATGATCGAGATCGACGGAGGCGACCCCGGGGCCGCGCGCCGGGCGCTGGGGCAGCTGCGCACCATCCTCGATTCCAGCTCCATCACGGCCATGAACTACAAGCCGGCTTACAAGTACTGGCTCTACCTGAACGCCAGCATCCTGGCCGAGGAGGGGCGCCGGGCCGAGGCCACGGCCGCCATCAACGACCTGGTCTGGATCCGGGACAAGCTTGGGTATTGGAGTACCCCGTACGACTGCGCGTTCTTTCTCGACCGTATCGGGAAGCTCCTCGAACGGATGGGGCAGGAGGAAGAAGCCGAGCAGGCCTACCTCGACAGCCTCACCTACAACCCCCATTACGCCGAAGCCCGGCTGCACCTGGCCGAACTGCTGCAGCGCAAAGGGGCGGCGGAAGCCGCGCGGCGTGAGATGAGCCTTTTCTGGGACGGGTGGCGGGGGGCCGACGGGGACGACCCCCTCACCCTCGCCGCGCGCCGCGCCTCGGCCAGGATGGGACTCGCGGAGCCCGACGGGGGGGAGCGCTGATCCCGTCGGTCATCCGGGCGATCCCGTTCGACCTGGACGGGGTGCTCTCGGTCGCCGCGCGCGGCGCCGGAAGTCCCCGGCCGGACAAGCGGGAAACCGGCTCTTGACCAGGCGGAGATGTGGTGCGCTACACCTGGTTTTTGGGAAAGAGGAGAAGCAGTTCGTCGAGCGACGACAGCAGCCGGTCGGCCGCCGCCGCGAGCCCCGGGCCCGGGAAGCCGCTCCGGATCCCGAACACGCGCACCCCTGCCCGTCGCCCCGTCTCCATGTCGACCGGGTGGTCCCCCACGTAGCAGGCGCGCGCGGCGGCGCGCTTGAGCGTCGCGAGCGCCGAGAGCACCCCCTCGGGGTGGGGCTTGGGACGGCCGACGTCCTCGGCGCAGACCACGGCGTCGAAACACCCCTCCAGGGCGTGGGCGGCGATCTCCCCCTTCACGCGGGCGCGGGAGCCGCTGGAAACCACCCCGAGGGCGCAACCGCGCTCCCTGAGGGCGCGCACGGTATCCCCCGCCCCGGCCCGCATTTCCGGCACCCGCTCCCCGTAGCGGCGCGCCCATAACGCTTCGGCCTCCGCCCACCGGCTCTCGGGGAGGCCCAGTTCGCGGTACATCCTCCGCCAGTCGGGGGTGAAGTGCCGGGTGTAGATCTCCTCGTTGAAGGGGATGCCGAAATGGGCCATGCTCGAGCTGAAAGCCTCGAAGCACGCCCGCTCCGAATGGATCAGCGTCCCGTCCCAGTCGAACAGGACCGTGTCGAGCCCCCTCATGCGATCATGTCGAGGATCCGGGCCACGAGCTTCTCCACGCCCACCCCCACTTCGGCGATCCCCTGGGCCATCATGTAACAGGGAGTGGTCACGATCCGGAGCTTCTCGTCGACAACGATGTCGGTCGCCTGCGCCTTCCGGTGCCTGGCCCCCATCTCCTCGAGCACCCCGGCGGTGGCCTCGTCCATCCCGATGGTGAGCGTCGGGGCAAACTCCCGCCCGAAGAGGGCGGCGAGGATGGCGGGGGCGATGCAGAGGGCGCCGATCGGTTTGCCCGCGCGCACCAGTTCGCGCAAGAGCGCCGCCACGTCCCCGTCGACGATGCTGTGGGCGCCGTCGACGGCGAAGGTGCTGAGGTTCTTGGCCGCCCCGAACCCGCCCGGGATGATGAGGGCGTCGATGGCATCCGTCATTACCGTCTTTACGTCGCGGATCTCCCCCCGTGCGATGCGCGCGGCCTCGGTCAGGCAGTTGCGCGTCTCCTCCACGGGGGAGCCGGTGACGTGGTTCACCACGTCCATCTGGTTTTTACCCGGCGCCATGCAGAGGATGTCGGCCCCCATCTTGTCGAGAAAATAGAGCGTGAGCGTTGCCTCGTGGATCTCGCTCCCGTCCTGTACTCCACAACCGGACAGCAGCACTCCCACCGTTTTCCTTTTCATGGTTCCCTCCAAGGTAATGATTTTGATGGCCTACGGGAATTAAAACAAAAAGCGGCCCGACTTTCCACCCCTTCCCGGCCGCCGCGGCCGGAAAGGCTCGAAATCGGCGCGCCGTCGCGCTACAATTGCACCATGCGCATTCGACTCCTGGCCCTGCTCCTGCCGCTCCTGGTTTCACTCCCCTCTCCCGTGCGGGCGTCCGACCGCCCTATTCCGGTCGAGAAGAAGGCGGGCCCTCTCACCCCCGGCGAAGTCGTGCTCCTCAAGATCGGCGCCGAACTCGACACCCTCGAAATCAGGGCCTTCGGCCGCTCCTTCCCCGCCTTTCGCGAGGGGGGGAACTGGAACGCGCTCGTGGGCGTCGACTTGGGCACGAAGCCGGGGACGCACACCCTGCGGCTCGAGGGGACCCTCCCCGGGGGGAAAAAGATCTCGGGGAGCGACACCCTCACGGTACGCGCCCGGAGCTTCCCCACCCGCCGCCTCAAAGTGGAGCCGAAATACGTAACGCCGCCGGCCGAAGTGCTCGCCCGGATCGAGCGCGAGAGTGCCGAGGTGGAAAATGTTTTCAGCACCCTGTCGATGACGCGTCACTGGCGGGGGTCCTTTGCAAAACCGGTCCCGGGCGAGGTCATCAGCGCCTTTGGCAAGCGCACGGTCTATAACGGCCAGGAGCGCAAACCGCACACCGGCGTCGACCTCAGGGGGAAGACGGGCACCCCCGTGGCCGCCCCCAACGCCGGGCGCGTGGCCCTGGCCTCCGACCTCTACTACTCCGGCCTCACCGTGATCCTCGACCATGGCCTGGGCTTATGCTCCTACCTCGCCCACCTCTCTGAAATATCGGTCAAGGTCGGGGACGTGGTCCGAAAAGGGGATCTCGTCGGCAAGGTGGGCGCCACCGGCCGCGTGACCGGCCCCCACCTCCACTGGACCGTCACCCTTTCGGGCGCCCGCGTCGACCCGATGTCGCTCATCGACGTGACGAGATAGGAACCGGCTGCCGGTTTCCACCGTCTCCCGGGTATGCGTACATGCCGCCGTTCGGAGAGAACTCCTGCACCCCGGGCACCTCGGGTCGGCCGAGCCGCGCCTGGCGCGTTCGTTTTCCTGCGGGGATCAGTAAGTTTATTACAGCGCAGGGAGGGGAGACGGGATGGGAGTGAAATCGGGGCTTCTTTTTTACGCCCCCGGGCCCGCCTTTTGATAGAATAAAAAAATTGTTCCATCAGCCGGACGGGGGGAAACGATGAAGGAAACCATACGTTTTACGCTGAACGGAAAAACGGCCGCGGTCGACGTCGAGGGGGACCGGAAGCTCCTATGGGTGCTCCGGACCGAAATCGGCCTGACCGGAACCAAGTACGGGTGCGGGACCGGCATCTGCGGCGCCTGCACCGTTCTGGTCGACGGGGCCACGGTGCGCTCCTGCATGGCCGACATCAAGGGCGTGGCCGGAAAGAGGGTGACCACCATCGAGGGGCTGGCCGACGGGAAGAACCTCCACCCGCTCCAGCAGGCGTTCATCGAGCACGGGGCGGTCCAGTGCGGCTTCTGCACCCCGGGGATGCTCTTGAATGCCGCCGCACTGCTGGAGAGGAATCCCAAGCTCACCCGCGAGGAGATCTTACGCGGGATGGAAAACAACCTCTGCCGCTGCGGGGCGCACAAGCGTATCGTGGAGGCGATTGAGAGCGTCAGCCGCGAAAGGAGGGGGTGATGAAGGAAAATCCTTACACGGCCCGGTACTCGCGCCGCGATTTTGCCAAATTCATCGGCGGGGGCCTAGTGTTCTGTTTTTCGTCCCGGGGCCTCGCCCAGGCGCCGAAAGGGAAGATGCCGGGCTTCGGCCCTCCCGCCGGAGCCTCGGACTGGAACGCCTACCTGCGCATCGGCGCTGACGGCCGCGTCACCGTCTTTTCAGGCAAGATCGAGATGGGGCAGGCCAACACCACCGCCCTGGCCCAAATGGCGGCGGAGGAACTCGCCGTCCCGGTCGACTCGATCGACATGGTCATGGGGGACACCGACCTCTGCCCTTGGGACATGGGCACTTTCGGATCGATGTCGGTGAGCGTCTACGGCGCCGCCCTGCGCTCGGCCGCGGCCGAGGCGCGGGAAATCCTGCTGGAGCTCGGCTCCGAACGCCTCTCCGTACCCGTGTCGGAGCTGAAGGCGGAGAATGGAGCGGTGGTGGCTGGTTCGGGAAAACGGGTGGCCTACGCCGACCTCGCGCGCGGGGAGAAGATCACGCGCAAGCCCGCCCGCAAGCCGGCCGTAACAACGCCGGCCGAGTTCAAGGTGATCGGCCAATCGGTCGAGCGCCTCGACGGGAGGGCCAAGGTCACGGGGGCGGCCAAATACGCCGGCGACCTCCGCTTCCCCGGGCTTCTCTACGCCGCCCTGGTGCGCCCCCCGGCCCACGGCGCGACTCTCCGGACAGTGGACACCTCCGAGGCGGAAAAGGTCCCCGGGGTGCGCGTCGTACGGGAGGAGGGGCTCGTCGCGCTCCTGGCCGAGGACCCGGAAACTGCCCGGCTGGCGCGCTCCAAAGTTAAAGCTGAATATGAAATTCCTGATACAAAGGTCGATCAAAAAAGCATTTTTGAACATCTCCTCGCGAAGGCACCCCAGCCCCAATCCCAGGAGAAGCGGGGGGACCTCGCCGAAGGGGAGAAGGCGGCGGTCAGGATCTTCGAACATGCGTACTACAACGGGTACGGGGCTCACGCCCCGATGGAGCCTCACACGGCCGTGGCCCGGATGGAGGGGGACAAGCTCACCCTCTGGCTCTCCACCCAGGCTCCCTTCATGGCCCAGACCCAGATCGCCTCGCAGTTGAAGCCGGCGCCCGGGAAGGTGCGCATCATCACTCCACAGGTGGGGGGAGGTTTCGGGGGAAAGAGCATCACCTCGAACGAAGCACTCGAGGCCGCCCGGCTGGCGGTCGTGACCGGCAAGCCGGTGATGGTGGCTTTCGACCGGCGGGAGGAGTTCTTCTACGACGCTTTCCGCCCCGCCGCCATCGTGAAGATCCGTTCGGGCATCGACTCCGCTGGGAAGATCTGCCTCTGGGACTACCAAGTCTATTACGCCGGCAACCGGAGCGCCGAGCAGTTCTACGACGTCCCCCACAACCTGATGCGGGTCTACGGCTCCTGGATGGCAGCCCCGGGGGTGCACCCGTTCAACACCGGCACCTGGCGGGCGCCCGGCGCCAATATCAACGTGTTCGCCCGCGAAAGCCAGATCGACATCATGGCGGCTCACCTCGAGGAGGACCCGCTGGAGTTTCGCCTGCGCAACACCTCCGATGCGCGCATGCGCCGTGTGCTCGAGGAGGCGGCCCGCCGATTCGGCTACTCCCCGGCCCCGGCCCCGAGCCGGCGCGGGATCGGGATGGCTTGCGGCATCGACGCCGGCAGCTACGTGGCGGAGATCGCCGAGATCTCGGTCGACGGGGGGAGGATCACGGTGCGGCGCATCACCGCGGCCCAGGACATGGGCGTGTGCGTCAACCCCAAGGGCTCCGTCATGCAGATGGAGGGGTGCATCACCATGGGGCTCGGTTACGCGCTCACCGAGGAGATCGAGTTTCAGGGGGGGAAGATCCTCACCACCAATTTCCACCAGTACCGCATCCCCCGGTTCTCCATGCTCCCGGCGATCGACGCCTTCGTAGTCAAAAACGACGCGCTCGCCCCCCAAGGGGGGGGAGAACCGGCCATCGTTCCGGTCGGCGGCGCGATCGCCAACGCCCTGTTCGACTCGACCGGTTTACGGGTGTTCGAAATGCCGCTGACGGTCGAACGAGTCACGGGGGCGGGTCAAACCAAAGCCCACTAAGAACCCGGCCGCGATGCGCGGCCGGGCATTTTTACGGAAAGGCATAGCAATGAAGATCATCGTCACCGAGAGAATCGCCGAAGAAGGGCTACAGGTCCTCCGCGCGGAGGGCTTCGATCTGGATGTCCGCTACGGCATCTCTCACCAGGAACTGCTCGACATCATCAGCGACTACGACGCCATCATCGTCCGCAGCGTCACCAAGGTGAACCGGGAATTGATCGAGCGCGGGGTCAAGCTTAAAGTGGTCGGGCGCGCCGGCAACGGCATCGACAACATCGACGTCGACGCCTGCACCGAGAAGGGGATTGTCGTCGTCAACACCCCGGAGAGCAACACCATGGCCGCCGGCGAACTCGCCATCGCCATGGCCTGCGCCCTCTTCCGCAACCTGACCCGGGCGAGCGCCGCCTGCCGCGCGCGCGATTTCCGTCGCAACCAGTACCTCGGCCGGGAACTCGACGGCAAGACCGTGGGCATCATCGGGCTGGGGCGGATCGGCTCGATCGTGGCGCGCAAGCTGATCGGTCACAACATGAAGGCCATCGCCTACGACCCCTACATCACCGACGACAAGTTCACCCGGCTCGGGGTGGAAAAGTGCGCCACCCTGGACGAGCTGCTCCGCCGCGCCGACCTGGTCACGATCCACACCCCGAAGACGGCCGAGACGATCGGGATGGTGGGGGAGCGGGAGCTGGCCCTGTGCCGGAAGGGGGTCTACGTCGTCAACGCCGCCCGTGGCGGGCTGGTCAACGAGGCCGCCCTGGTCGCCGCCCTCCGGAGCGGCCACGTAGCCGGGGCCGGCATCGACGTGCTCGACCCGGAGCCGGGCTACGACAAGCCCCCCGAGGAACAGACGTACCAGAACCCGCTGCTCGAACTGGACAACGTGATCGTCACCCCGCACCTGGGCGCCTCGACCGAGGAGGCCAACTACAACGTGGGGACCGCGATCACCCGTCTGGTCGCCGACGCGCTCCAGGGGAAGATAGTGGCCGCCGTCAACATGCCCCCGCTCAAGAGCGGCGACCTCGAGCTGCTCAAGCCCTACATCACCCTGGCCGAGATGCTCGGGCGGATCTACTACCAGGTGGAGAAGGAGACTGTTGAGAAGGTGGAGATCGTCTACTCGGGCGACCTGGCCGACAAGGAGACGAAGGTACTGTCGCTGTCGGTGCTCAAGGGGCTGCTCTACCCGGTCGTCAAGGAGACGGTCAACTACGTCAACGCCGAGCTGATCGCCAAGGGGATGGGGATCGGGCTGGTCGAGAGCCGCAGCTCCCACCTGGACAAGTACACCAACCTGATCACCGTCCGCTTCCACGCCAAGAGCCGCATGCGCGAGATCTCGGGCACCGTCTTCGCCCGCGAGGAGCTGCGCATCGTCGACTTCTTCGGCTACAAGCTCGACTTCGAACCGAGGCCCAACGTGATCGCCATCCAGAACGTCGACCAGCCCGGCACCATCGGCCGGATCGGCACCCTGCTGGGGCGCCACGGCATCAACATCGCCGCCATGCAGTGGAGCCGGAAGGGGGAAAAGGCGGTGTCCTTCGTGAGCGTCGACGACGAGGTGAGCGACGCGGTCCTCAAGGAGTTGGTCGCGACCGAAGGGGTGCTCAAGGCCACGATGATCAAGCTGTAACCCGCTTCACGGCCGGGTCCCTGGGCGTAAGCCCCGGGATCCGGCCTCTATTCATGCCTGCTCGGGCGGATCTCTTTTTCGTAGGGGGACAGGTCGATCGGGACCAGGCACGACACCTCGGGAACCAGGTAGTCGTACACCTCCCCGGTCGTGGCCAAGGTCAGGGCGCGCTCGGCCACCCGGCGCGCGGCCGCCACCGACACTTTCCCCAGGGCCCGGCGGATGGCGGGGATGGCCAGGGGGGTCATGCTCAGCTGCCGGAACCCCATCCCCACGAGCAGGACGGCGAAGAAGGGGTTGGACGAGATCTCGCCGCAGATCCGCACCGGCTTCCCCATCCGCCCGGAGACCTCGGCTATCCGCCCCAGGCACGCGAGCACCGAGGGGTGCAGCGGCTGGCACAGGTAGTCCACGGCCGGATTCCCCCGGTCGGCCGCCATCACGTACTGGATCAGGTCGTTGGTCCCGACACAGAGAAAATCAGCCTCGCGCGCCAAGGTTTCGAGCACCAGCACCGCCGCCGGGACCTCGATCATCACCCCGAGCGGCACCGGCGCGGCCGGGATCCCGGCGCGTTCGAGCCCGGACCGGACCTCGGCCAGGAGGTCCTTCACCTGCCGGATCTCCTCCACGGTCGAGACCATCGGGAGGAGCATCTCGATGTTCCCGTCGGAGCCCGCGCGCACGATCGCCTCGACCTGCTCTCGAAAGGCGTCCCGGAGCGCGAGGCTCAGCCGGATCCCCCGCAGCCCCATGCTCGGGTTGGTCGAACGCTCCCCGCCCTCCCCCAGCCGCTCCGTACCGGCGTCCAGGGTGCGGATGGCCACCGGGTGGGGGCTCATGGCGCGTGCCAGCGTCGAGTAGACCGACCGCTGTTCCTCCATGCTCGGAAAGCCGTGCGGGTGGGCGAAGAAGAGGAACTCGGAGCGGTAGAGCCCGATCCCCTCCGCACCGCAGGCGATGGCCGCCGTCAGTTCGTGCGGGAGTTCGGTGTTGGCCCGGAGCGAGAGCGCCATCCCGTCAGCGGTCGCGGCGGCGGTCTCCATGGGTCCGGCGGCCTCTGCCGCGGCCGCGAGCGCCTCCTTCTGCCGCCGGGCGTTTTCGAGGTGCTCGTGGGTGGGGTGGACGATCACCTGTCCCCCGTCGCCGTTGACGAGGAGCAGGTCCCCGGTCGAGACCGAGGCGAGGATATCGCAAAGCCCCATGACGGCCGGGAGTCTCAACCCGCGGCTGAGGATGGCGGTGTGGGAGGTGCGTCCCCCCGATTCGAGCACCAGGCCCCGCACCCGCCCCAGGTCCATGGTCGCGAAGTTGGAGGGGTTGAAGTCGCGCGCGACCAGGATCACATCCTCAGGCAACCGACCCAGGCCGAAGGCGCTGTCACCGGAGAGATTGAGAAGGATGCGCTCCGCCACGTGCTCGATGTCGCTGTGCCGCTCGCGGAAATACTCGTCCTCGAGCGACTTGTAGGCCGCGATCAGCCGTTCGGTCGCCTGGGTGACGGCCCACTCGGCGTTGGCCCGCTGGGCGCGGATCCTCTCGACGATCTCCTCGCGCAGGACCCGGTCGTCCAGGATCAGGAAATGGGCGTCGAGGATGACACCATGCTCGACCCCTACCTTCTCCTCCAGCCGCCCCTTGAGTTCCTGCAGCTGGATCTTGGACATCTCGACCGCTTTCAGGAACCGGGCGACCTCGGACTCAGGGTCGGCGACCTCGACCCTGAGCATCACCCGGTTTTGGCTGTCGATCTTGAGCGCCCGGCCCCAAGCCACGCCCGGTGACACGCCATGGCCCCTGAAGGTGATTTCGGGCTTCGCAGCCATCAGGGCACCTCTCCGAACCTGTCTTCAAACAACCGGCGGATCGCCTCGGCCGCCTCGGCCTCGTCCTCCCCTTCGACACTCACCACCAGCCGCGTCCCCATGCCGGCGGCAAGCATCAGCACCCCCAGAATGCTCTTGGCGTCAACCCGTTGGTTGGCCCCCTCGCGCCCCAGGACCACTTCGCTCGAGTAGCGCGAGGCCAGGCGGACCAGCTTGGCCGCCGCACCCGCATGCAGCCCCAAGCGGTTGGCTACCATCAGGGTCTGGCGGATCATGCGTCGAGAAAATCGCCGGCCATGGCGATGCTCTTGCGCCCCTGGTCGCGCACGATGCGGGCGAGCGAGTCGAGGGTGTCAGACTCCTTCTGGTTGACGATCTTGATGATCATCGGAAGGTTGACCCCGGTCACGATGTCGATCTTCCCCGGTTCGTAGAGAGCGAAGGCGATGTTGCTGGGGGTGCCGCCGAACATGTCGGTCAGCAGGAGCACCCCCTTGCCGTTGTCCAGTTCGCCGATGCGCCGCTCGATGTCCTTCTGCGCCTCGTTGACATCGTCGTGCCACCCGATGGAGATCGCCCGGATGTGGGAGATTTCCCCCACGATCATCTCCGCGGCCGCCACCAGTTCCTGCCCCAACTGCCCGTGAGTCACCACCAACGCCCCGATCATGTCAGACCCCCTCGTCCCGATGCAGTACCTGCAGGCTCCGCTTGCGCCCGCGGAGCACCTTCCCGAGTTCCTCGGCTATGAAGACCGAACGGTGCCGTCCCCCCGTGCACCCCACGGCGATGGTGACCTGGCTCTTCCCTTCCTGCTGGTAATGGGGGAGCAGGTACTGGAGCAGGTCCCCCACCCTGCGGACGAACTCCCCCGTTTCGGGAAAGGAGCGGAGGAACGCCTTCACCTTCGGCTCGCGCCCGGTCAACCCGCGCAGGCGCGGGACGAAAAAAGGGTTGGGGAGGAAGCGGGCGTCGAAAACCAGGTCGGCCTCGAGCGGGATCCCGTGCTTGTAGCCGAAACTCATCACCACCACCTTCAGGGCCGATCCCCGCGAGCGGCCGCGGAACTTCTGCACCACCGTCGCCTTGATCTGGTGCACCGTGAGGTTGGAGGTGTCGATCGTCATGTCGGCCAGCTCCTTCAGCTTCTCGAGCCGGCGCCGCTCGCTGCGGATGGCGTCCCGGATCGAGCTCCCCTCGATGAGCGGGTGCGGCCGGCGCGTCTCGCTGAAGCGGCGCACCACGACATCGTCCTGCGCCTCCAGGTAGAGGACGAAGAGGCGGAAGGACGACCGGCGCAATTCGTCCAGCATGCGCACCAGGTCGACCAAGGTCTCCCCCGCGCGGATGTCGATAACCAGGGCCGCGCGATTGAAGACGCCGCCGGAGACGTTGAACACCTCCAGGAATTTGGGGATCAGCGGCACCGGGAGGTTGTCGATGCAGAAAAATCCCAGGTCCTCGAAGGTCTTGAGAACCGTCCCCTTCCCGCTCCCGCTCATGCCCGTGACGATCACCAGGTCATGCAGTGCCATACGCGCCCCCTATCCCCGGCCCCGACGCCCGCATTGTAGCAGATCAGACCTGAACCAGGTTGGTTTTGTGCCCCCGCTGCAGCAGGACGATGCGCGCGGCCACCTCCACCAGGGTGGCGATGTTGCGCCCGGGGGCGACGGGGAGGTCGATCACCGGGACGCTCACCCCGAGCCACTCCACGCCCGCGCGCTCCAGCCCCAGCCGGTCGTAGGCCCCGTCGGAGCGCCAGCGCTCCAGGCGCACGATGAAGTCGATGGCCTGCGCGGCGCCGGTAGCCGAGACGCCGAACATCTCCCGGATGTCGATGATGCCCAGCCCCCGGAGCTCCATGTGGTGGGGCAGCGCCTTCCCCCCCTCGCCGATGAGCCCCTGCTCCCCCCGCCGCGTGATCTCGATGTAGTCGTCGGCGATCAAGCGGTGCCCCTTGAGCACCAGGTCCAGCGCGCACTCGCTCTTGCCTATGCCGGAGGGGCCGAGGATGACGACGCCCAGGCCGAAGATCTCCAGCAGCCCGCCATGGATGGTGATCCGCGGCGCCAGACGCCGTTCTAGGTAGCGCGCGATCGTTTCGATCGAGACGTCACCGGGGGCCCCGCTCCGGATGACGGGGATCCAACGCCCGGACGCGAGCGTGAGCAGTTCTCCCGGAATCTCCACCCCCTGGGTGACCACGATGCAACAAATGTCGTATTTCTCGAGCCGCTCGATCGCCCGGACGCGGTCCTCGGCGCCGAGCGACTCGAGGTATCCCGCTTCCGCGCCGCTGATGACCTGCACCCGGTCGGGATGCACCTCCTCGGAGGAACCGACCAGGGCCATCCCCAGATTCTGCAGTCGGGGGGAGCGGATCCGGTTGGAGATCGCCTCGTGCCCCTGCAGGAGCTCGAGATCGAGTTCCAGGGCGGGGTCGCTCAGCAGCTCGCCGACAGTGAGCGTGCTTCCCGGGTCGCCGGTGGTGGTGGAGTCGTTCATGGATGTCCGCGGCCGGACCGGGCGCGGCCCCGGCCCGGCCGCCTCTTTCGATCTAATGGGTGTGGATGAGCCGCAGCGACCCGTCCTTGCGCCGGTACAGGATGTTGACCTCGCCGGAATCGGAATTCCGAAACGCCACGAAGGGGTAGTCGGAGCGGGTCAGTTCCAGCGTCGCCTCCTCCACCGTCATCGGCTTTTTCTGTACGCTCTCCTCGCGCACGACGCTGTCCTTAGGCGGGAGCGAGCGGCTGGTGGGCTCCCCGATCCCGAGCTTGGTGGCCACCGATTTGGCCTGCGCGCGCTGCCGTTTCCCCTCGATGATCTTCCCCTTGTGCTTGAGCGCCTGGCGTTCGAGCTTCTCAATGGCCGCCATGATCGAATTGTACATGTCGTCGGTCTCGCCCTTGCCGGCGAGGTTCAGCATCTTCGTCTTCAGGAGGATTTCAGCTATCTGCCGATTCTTCTCCACGTCGACGACGACGTGAAAGGTGATATCCTCGCCGAATACCTTGGTGAACTTGCGCAGCTTCTTGAGGACATACTCGCGGAGCGCGGGCGTAATCAGTATCCGTCTGCCGGTAATTTCCACCTTCATGCCATTCCCCTTCCAGGCTGAATTTTTCGTCCGAAACCACGAACCGGGGAGCGTGGGCGCGCTAAACCAGGTACTCCAGCTTCCGCTCGCGCGATCCGGTGATCTGCATCTGCTCCCGGTATTTGGCCACCGTGCGCCGGGTGATGAAGATGTTGTCCCGGCGCAGTATCTGCCCGATCTGGTTGTCCGAATAGGGCTTGTTTTTGTTTTCCCCCTCTATGATCGACTTGATCTTGAGTTTGACCTGCACGATCGAGAGTTCTTCCCCCGAGGGGCTCTCCACCCCCATGGTGAAGAATTTTCTCAGCTCCATCACCCCCTGCGGGGTATCGACGTACTTGTTGGTGACGACGCGGCTGATGGTGGAGCTGTGTACCCCCAGCTCGCTGGCCACGTCCTTGATCAGCATCGGGCGCAGGTGGCTCATGCCGTGCTCCAGGAATTCCCGCTGCCGGTTCACGATCGCGACGCAGACCCGGTAGATCGTCTGCTTGCGCTGCCCGACGCTGCGCAGCAGGTCCACGGCCGCGCGGAACTTCTCCTTGAGGAAGGTGCGGGTCTCCCCGTTGATCCCGTTGCTCTTGAGCAGCTCGCGGTAGGCGGGGCTCAGCCGCAGCTGCGGCATCCCATCGTCATTGGGGAGAACGATGAACTCGCCGTCCACCTTGACGATGGTCACCTCCGGCTCGACGTAGCTCGGCGCGGCGGAGTTGTACTTCTGCCCCGGGCGCGGGATCAGCCGCCGGATCGCCTCCACCGCCTCGAGCACTTCCTCGAAGGCGGCCCCGGTGTGCGCGGCGATCTCCTTGTAACGCCGGCGCTCGAGCAACGGCAGGCAGTCGTCGACGATACGGCGCTCGAGGGTGTCCCCGAGTTCAAAGTTGTCCAGTTGCAGGAGCAGGCACTCCCGCAGGTTCCGGGCGCCGACGCCGATCGGGTCCATCGCCTGCACCACCGCGAGCGCCTCTTCGACCTCCGCCACCGTCGCCCCGGCCGCCTCGGCCAACTCATCGAGCCCCGCCAGGAGGTAGCCGTCCTCGTTCAGGTTGCCGATGATGTGCCGGGCGATGCCGGCCAGGCGCGTGGGGATGTCGCTGAGCCCCAGCTGCCATTCGAGGTGATCCGAAAGCGAGGGAGCGCGGGAGAGAAAGGCTTCGAACCCCGGCCTGTCCGGGTCTTCGACCTCCCGGGTCCGGTACCCGCTGTCAAGGTACTCGTCGAAAAAATAGCGAAAATCGATCTCATCGAAGGAGTCGCGCTCCCCGTCGGCGGGCGCCTCGGCCGGAGGCCCATCCCGGAGCTCCGTGTCCATCCTGGGGTCGTGCGGGGCCTCGAACACCTCCTCGAGGATCGGGTTCTGCATCAGTTCCTGGTTGAGCATTTCCTGCAGCTCCAGCTTGTTCAGCTGCAGCAGCTCGATTTTCTGCAAAAGGGAGGGGGTTAGCGCCAGTCTCTGGGTGAGACGAAGGTCCAGGCTCTGCCTCAGAAAATGTCTCCGATTCATAGGCGCGTAAAGAATCCACACCCATAGGGTGCGGCTTTGAAAATCGCCCCCCATTGGGTGGCTGTCAAGATTGTGCCGACTTGAGAATGGATCATGATCACTCCAGGGCGCCGTCTGCCGCCTCTACCCCACCCATAGGGTGGGAGTTTCCAATTTCATCTAAACCAGCCTGAAATTGTCTCCGAGATACACTCTTCTTACCTCATCGTCCTGCGTCAGCGCTTCAGGAGATCCTTCTCGTAAGATCTTTCCATTGTTTATTATATAGGCACGGTCGGTGATATTCAAAGTCTCCCGGACATTATGGTCCGTGATGAGAACCCCGATCCCCTGCCGGCCGAGGCCCCCCACGATACGCTGGATGTCCACCACCGCCAGCGGGTCGATCCCCGCGAACGGTTCGTCGAGGAGGATGAAGCGGGGCGTCAACACCAGGGCGCGCGCGATCTCCAGGCGCCGCCGCTCCCCGCCCGAAAGGGTGTAGGCTCCCTGGTGGCGCAGGTGATCGATGCCGAACTCCTCGAGCAGCGCCATCATGCGCTTCTCGCGCGCGGCTGCGGAGATGGGGAGGGTTTCGGCGATGCAGAGGATGTTCTCCCCCACGGTCAGCTTGCGGAAGACGGACGCTTCCTGGGGGAGGTAGCTGATCCCGGCACGCGCGCGCAGGTACATGGGGAGCCGGGTGATCTCCTCCCCGAACAGGGTCATGCGGCCGCCATCGGGGGGGACGAGGCCCACCATCATGTGAAAGGTCGTGGTCTTCCCCGCCCCGTTCGGGCCCAGCAGCCCGACGATCTCTCCCGGGGCGAGGCCGAGGCTCACGTCGTCGACCACTCGCCTGCCCCGGTAAGTCTTCGTCAGCCCGGTCGCCTGCAGCATGCGTTCAATCCAACATAAACATATGCTATAATTACGTTTATACCTGCCCCATCACTCCCCGAGCAGAATCCTATCATCGGCATGGAAGTATGTCAATCGACGGGCCTGGGAGCGCCCCCGCTCCGGGTCGTCGATAACGGCCGGGCGGCCCACGATGACAAACCGTCCCTCCTCCGGGAGCCATTCGGCCGTGTCCCCCCGACCCAGCCGCCCCTGGTACGCGATCCGTACCCCGCTGCGTCCCTCGGCGCGTCCGATGCCTTTCCGCTCCGGATCGATCCACACGTCGACGGCGTCCGCCTCGAGGCGCACCCCGTCCGACTCGAGCTCGATCCCCCCGGAGTAGGCGAGTTTCTCCTCCCCGTAGGCGAGATGCGCGCTCCTGATGGCCGCCCCCTGTCGGGGTGACCCTTTCCCCCCCTGCCCCGGGAAGATCCGGTGCACCACCCCCCCCTCGGCCTCGAGCCTCTCCCCCCCGGCGAGGATTTCGAGCGTCTGCGCCTCGAGCTGCTGGCTCTCCCCCAACACCCGCACCCCTCCCCGGTAACGAACGCTCCCCGGCACACCCCCCCGCCCCCCGGTCCGGAACGCGAGCTCCGGGGCACTGACGACTACGGGAGAACCGCCCGCGCCCCGGAACAACTCCCCGGTGCGGCCGGAGAGAACGGTCCGAACCCCGCCCGTGAAGCGGAGCACCCTTTCCCGCCATCCGTAGGTCGCGCGCGCGCCGGTGGTGACGCTGGAGGCCTCGACCACCCTCACCCCGCCCACAAGGGTCAGCCTCTCGCCGGAGGCTTCGTAATCGCAACGTTCGGCCGTGGCGGAATAGGCGCCGTCACGGTAACGGAAACCCCCTCCCTGGGTGGCGCTCTCGACGAGGCTCCCGCCGTTCGATTCCAGAAAGCGCACGCTCATCCACTCGCTTGCACTCTCGATCGGCCCCCGCCCGACCCCAGCGGCGGTCTCGTAACGGGTCCTGACCCCCCCTTCAGCTTCCATCCCACGCAGGTTGCCGCTTGCGGGGAAGAAACTGAAGCGCACCCGGTTCGAAGAGAGGGTGCGCCCGGGCTCCTCCCCCGGCTCCCGCTCCGAAATCCTCACCCCGCCCCCGGCCACGGCGGAGACCGGGCGCCCCCCATCGCCGGCAAAGTCGATCTCGAGGGTGGCGGCTTCAAGCTTCCGCTCGGCCCCGCCGGCGGCCGGCTGAAGGCGCCAGCGGGCCGTCCCCTCCGCTTTCAGGCTCTGGAGCGTTGTCCGGCTATCGGCAAAGTCGACCCGCACGTGCCGCGCTTCGAGGGTATTCCGCTCTCCGGCGGAACCTGGAAAAGAGAGCCGGGCGGCGCCGTCGACCTCGACCGGCCCGGGGGATCCGTCCGGAGCGAAGCGCGCCACTACCTTCTCCCCGGAGACCTCCGTCTCCCCCTGTCCCGACGCAGCCATGACAAGGCGCACCCCCCCGCGCGCGCGCATCTCCCGCGGGGCGCCGACCGGGTCGAAATCGAGGTCGATCTCTTTGCCGTCGAGGCGCTCCCGCCCCGCCGCCGAGACCGAGCGCAGTACCGCCGCGCCCGCGACCCTCACCCGCTCGAGCCGTTTACCACCGGTGATCCCGAATTCGATCCACTCCCCCTCGAGTTCGCGCGTCCCCCGCGCGTCGGCAAGACGGGCGGCGGCCGCCCCTTCGGCGGCCAGCACTTCCACCCGCCGGCCGGGCCCGAGGCCCAGCACGACCTTTTCCCCGGACATGGCGCCCGAGCGCTCCGACTCGACCGCGGCCCCCCCCAGGAACTCGATCCGGTCCCGGCCCATGTCCACCAGGGCCCGCCGCGAGGAAGCCCGAAAGAGCTCCCCGCCGGCCTCGACCCGGAGCCGGACTTCGTCCCGGAGTTCGAGCGTCTCCCGGGCCCGTTCGTAGCGCGCCCCCAGGGCGCTTCCCATGGCCTCTCCCGACGCGATCTCGATCCGGTCGGCGGTGGACGCGGTTTCCCCGGCGATATCGTAGTGGAGCGAGCGGGTCTCGAGATGCAGCTTCTCCCCGAGCTCGAGGCGCACCTCGCCGGAAAAATCGATCGTCCCTCCCTTGGCGTCGTACCGCGCCCGCCGGCTCCGGATGGAATGACGCGCCTCCTCCCGGCGGTCGAAGTCCCCCGCCTCGATCCCCTCGAGGAGGTGGACCCCGGCGCGCGTTTCCAGGAGACGTTCCGCCCGGATCCGGAAACGACGAAACCCGTTGCGGTGCTCGGAATACTCGAAGCCCTCGGCCGCGCGCCGCAGCCCGGCACCGAGGAGGGCGGGGAGTTCCCGGGCAGCCTCGAGGCGCGCGCGCCAGGTATGGACCGCGTTCCAGGCCAGGGCCAGCGCCACGGTCACGATGAGGCCGACCAGGAGCCGCCGCGCGTAGAGAAGAAAGCGGGGGCTCATGGCTCAGGACAGGGTGCGGGCGTTGAAACTGAGGGGGGTGATTTCCCCGAGGGAGAGCCGGACCTGCCAGACGTACTCCTCCGCTCCGTCCGGGCCGTCGAAGGACACTCGCACCCAGTACGCGTCTTCCCCCCGGTGAGCGGCGTCCCAGCGCCGGAACTTCACCCCCTCCTTGTCCCCGGCGACCATCGCCGCCAGCGCCTTGTTCGATTTAAGGACGAGGTCGTAGGCCTGCCGCTCCATCTCCCCCTGCCGGTAGGGGAGTCCATCGGCCTCGGGCTCGGCCGGGGCGGCTTCTCCGGGGCGTTCCCGGATCAGCGCGGGAGCCTTGCGTGGTTCTTCGCGGTCGCGGGGGGCAAGGAGGGGACGCCCCCGGGCGTCCGGGGGCACGGCAGCCGCAGGCGCCGCAGCCCGCGCGGATTCCACAGCCGGCGCAGGCGGCAGTTCGAATTCCTTGGGGTAGTCGGTTTCCCCCACCATGGCCAGGGCGGGCACCGGCTCCCCTGTAAGCGCGTCCCGGAGCGCGGCCGCCCGGTCGAAGAGCCTGGCGCGCAGCTGGGGCACGACCGCGAGCGGCAGCCCCGCCAACAGCACAAAGGCCGCCAGCCCCACGTAAAACCTGCGCCGGGTGTCCGCCATATCCCCTCCCCGTTTCGGGGCCTCCGTTTCCGCTCTCAGACCCGGGCCCCCGTCTCCGCGTCCGCCCCTTAGCTGCGTCCACGCACTCCGCGATGAACCAGGCACTGGTAAATGAAATCCTCGATGTCGCCGTCGAGCACCCGGTCGGTGTCCGATGTCTCGTACCGGGTGCGGTGGTCCTTGACCATCCGGTAGGGGTGCAGCACGTAGCTCCGGATCTGGCTCCCGAACCCGATGTCGAGCTTGGAGTCCTCCACCGCCTCCAGCTGCTCGCGCTTCTTCGCAAGCTCCAGCTCGTAGAGCCGCGCCTTCAACACGCTGCGCGCCATTTCGCGGTTGCGGATCTGCGAGCGCTCGTTCTGGCAGGCGACCACGATCCCGGTGGGCAGGTGCGTGATACGCACGGCCGAATCGGTGACGTTGACGTGCTGCCCCCCCGCTCCCGAGGAGCGGTAGGTATCGATGCGCAGGTCCTTCTCGTCGATCTGGATCTCGATCCGGTCGTCGATCTGCGGGTAGACGAAGACGCTGGCGAAGCTGGTCTGGCGCTTGTCCATTCCCCCGAAGGGGGATATCCGCACCAGCCGGTGCACCCCGTTCTCGGTCGACAGGTAGCCGTAGGCGTATTCCCCCTCGGCGATGAAGACGGCCGACTTGATCCCCGCCTCCTCACCCGGCTGGTAGTCGAGCATCTTGACGGTGAATCCCGCGCGCTCCCCCCAGCGCAGGTACATGCGCAGCAGCATCCCGGCCCAGTCCTGGCTGTCGATGCCGCCGGCCCCCGGGTGGACGTTGACGATGGCGTTACTGGCGTCGTGCTCGCCGCCCAACAGCATGCGGATCTCGGTGTGCCGGATCTCGGCCTCGAGCCGGGCCACCTCCCCGAGGAGCTCCGCGCCGCAATCCTCACCCTCGTCCGCCAGTTCAGCCAGCGCGCGCAGATCCTCCCCCTCCCGCGCGAGCCGGGCGTCGGTCTCTATGTCCCGGTCCAGGCGGCTGCGCGCCTGCAGGATCTTCTGCGCCTCCTCCTGGTTGTTCCAGAAATCGGGCTTCGCTATGGTCTTTTCCAGCTCGAGAACACGGGCGCGCTTGTCGGCCGCATCAAAGATACCCTCGCACGATCTGTATCTTTTCCTCGACCGCACTCACCCTTTCCTTCAGTTCCTCGAGCATCGTCCCCTCCGTAAAAACCCCAGTTTTCGTTCCGTCAAAACGATGGAAACCAGCAGAATCATAGCACACAGGAAAACGAAAACGTCCCCATAACGGGTGTAGAAGCTGCGTTCCCGCACGAAGGCGAATCTCCCCCGCCCGACGGCCCGCTGGAGGATCCCCGTGGCGGACTGGATGCGGCCGGTCGGCTCGATGCAGGCGGTGACGCCGCTATTGGCCGCGCGCAGGAAAAAGCGGCGGTTTTCGACCGCCCGGAAGCGGCTGATGGCCAGGTGCTGCCAGGGGGCGGCGCTTGCGCCGTACCAGCCGTCGTTGGTGATGTTGACCAGCAGCCGCCCCCCGTCCCGGGCGAACTTGCGCACCAGGGAGGGAAACACCGCCTCGAAACAGACGAGGGCGGCCGCGGTCTCCTCCCCAAGGGGGAAGACGGCGTGCCGCCGCCCGGCCGAAAACGCCCCGACGTCCCTGGAGATCGTTTCGAGGAAGGAGAAGAGGCGGGCGGCTGGGATGTATTCCCCGAAGGGGACCAGGTGCACCTTGTCGTATATCCCGGCCAGCGCCCCCTGCCGGTCGAGGAAAAAGGCGCTGTTGTAGTACCGTTCCCCCTCGAGCCGGATGTTGCTCAGGATCAGCCCGAGCGGGTAGCGGCGCGCCAGCGCCTGCATCTCCCGCCGGTAATCGTCATCGAGCGCCCACAGCTTCGGCGCCGGGGACTCGGGCAGGACCAGGAGATCGATCTCCCCCGGCGGGAGCCGGTCGGCCATGGCGACGTACCCCCGCTGGAACTTGTCGGCCAGGACCGCCTCGGGCTCCCCCTCGTGCAGGTTCCCCTGGAGCATCGCGGCCTCGTAGCGCGGCTCGACCTTCCCCCAATGCTTCAGTTCGAGCTCCCCGTAGAGAAGGGCGGAGGCGAGGAGGACCGCCGCGCCGCCGAGGGGCGCCAGGCGCCTGAACCATCCCCGTCCCGTGAGGGCGCACGCAACGGCCGTATTGACCGCCATGACCAGGGCCGACACGCCGTAAACCCCGGCGAGATCAGCGACCTGGATCACGGGGAGACGGTCGGCCTGCGTGTAGCCCGCCAGCAGCCAGGGGAACCCCCCGAAGGGGGAAAACGACAGGGCGTATTCTCCCAGCACCCAGGCGGCGGGGAACGCGAGGACCCATCCCCCGCCCCCCCGGAGCATCAGGTGCTTGACGAGGAGACAGGCGGCGGCGGGATAGCACGCGAGCAGGAGGGCGACAAGGACATAGGCGCCCCAGGCGGCAACCGGCGGCAGGCTCCCGTATCGCACCATCACCCCGGGGATCCACGCGAGCAGGAGAAAAGTGGAGATCCCCCCGGCCAGGAGCCCCGCCCCGAAGGCTTCCCGGCGCCCGCGCGCGCGCCCGAGGGCGGCGATGAGCGGCACCCAGGCGACCCAGGCCAGCGCCCACAACCCCGTGCGCGGAAAGGAGGCGGCCACGAACAGGCCGGAGAGGACCGGCGGCAGCGCCCGCTTCAGTTGGTCTTGATGAAACACTGGAAGCCGCTGTTTTTCAGCCGGAGCTGCATGGCTGCCGCCTCGGCCCGGGTCGCGAACTTCCCCACCTTGACCAGGTAGAGCCCGTCGGCGGAACCGGGAACCTCGATCCGGCTGGTGAATCCCTTCTCCCGGAGGTCCCGTCCCACGCTTTCCGCCTCGCGCCGCGCCCGGAACGCCCCTACCTGGACCGAGTAGGAGGTCGACTCCGCCTGCCTGGCGGAGGCGGGCCGCGCCGGCGCCGGTTTCGGCGCGGGTTTCGGCGCGGGAGCCGCGGCCGGTTTAGGCGCAGGGACCTCGGCCGGCTTCGGCGCGGGTTCGAGCCGGGGAGCGGCCGCGGGATCCCCCTCGCTCCGGTTCACGTTGCGGTACCAATCGAGGTCGCTCGCGGCGATCTCCTCCTTCGGCACCGCGGCCGAGGGGGGCGCCGGGTTTTCCGCGACCATGGGAGCGCTCCCCGGGGCGGTTTCGACCGCCGTCTGCATCCCGTCCTGGAACCCCTGCCGCCGCCCCTCCATGAACCCCAAAACGAAGAAGGCGCCGCAGATAGCGATGAACACGGCAAAAACGATGATGAGTTTTCGGTTGTCGAGCACCAGTTCGTGGCCGACCTCAGGTTCGCGATCCGTCATGTAAGTTTTCCCCTCTTTCCCGGATTCTCTCCAGACCTTGATCCTGTCGCTGATTTTACCATGTTTTTCCCGTTCCGCCCCGGCATGCTTTCCCCGGAAGGGGCGGCGTTCAGGACTCCCCGAACGCCTCGTGAGCCTGGTAGGAGGAGCGGACCAGGGGGCCGGAGGCGACGTGGCGGAAACCGAGGTCCAGCGCGTATTCCCGGAGCCGGGCGAAATCGCGCGGCGGGACGTACCGGGCCACGGGGAGCGAATGGCGAGTGGGCTGCAGGTACTGCCCCAGGGTGAGGAAATCGACCGCGGCCCCCCGCAGGTCGCCGAGCACGGCGCGGACCTCCGCGTCGGTTTCCCCGAGCCCCAGCATCAGGCTTGATTTGGTCATCATCCCGGTCCCCACGGCCTTGGCGCGCCGCAGCAGTTCGAGCGAACGCCGGTAGCCGGCGCCGGGGCGCGCGAGCGGGTAGAGGCGCGGGACCGTCTCCACGTTGTGCCCCAACACGTCCGGGGCCGCCGCAACCACCGCTTCGAGCGCGTCCAGGGCCCCGCCGAAATCGGGGACGAGCACTTCGATCCGGATCGGCGCGGCGATTGCGCGGATGCGCCGGATCGTTTCGGCGAAGATCGAAGCGCCGCCGTCGGGGAGGTCGTCACGGTCGACCGAGGTGACGACCACGTACCGGAGGCGCAGCTTTTCCACCGCCACCGCCACCCGGCGCGGCTCGTCCAGGTCGCAGTCCAGGGGTTTCCCGCTCTTGACCGCGCAGAAGCGGCAGGCGCGGGTGCACACGTCTCCGAGGATCATGAAGGTGGCGGTGCCGGCGCCCCAGCACTCCCCGATGTTGGGGCAGCGCGCATCCCGGCAGACCGTGTGCAGCTGTTCCCCTTCGACCAGGCGCTTGAGCCGGAAATACCCTTCGCCGGCGGGGAGTTTCACCTTGAGCCATTCCGGGCGCGCCTTTGCAGGTTTCATAGGTGGTCCCATCATAGCACAAAGGAAGCGGTTGATTCTGGGATCCCTTCCCCCGGCGCGCTATACTTAACGGTTCATGTCTCTACTCGACCGAATCGGCCGGCGCGTCGGCCCGAAAACGAAGCTGCTGGGCCGGGAGTGTTTCGACCGGAAGGGGGTCCGCATCCTGTTCGCGGACGAGGAATTCGTCTCCGCGCAGGTGACGGCGGACCCGCCCGGCACCGTGGACCTGGAAAACGATCGCGGGGAACTGGTCTATTCCTGCGACTGCGCCCGCTTCGAGCACCACCTCGCCCTGTGCGAGCACGTATGGGCCACCCTGCTCGAACTCGAGCGGCGGAACCATTTCGAGCAATGGCCCCCCTCCTTCCCCGCCGCCCTGGCCCCCGCCGTCTTCGACGGGGACGCACTTGATGGCGGCGAGCTTGACATGGACGAGGATTTCGAAGACTACGACGACTGGGAAGCCGGCTACATCGCCGGGGATGACTCCGCCGGGCGCCCCGGCCTCCCCTTTGACGACCAGGACCCGAACGACGGGGGGAGCCCCGACGGCGGCGCGGAGGGGTGGCGCGGCCTGCTCGCAAAGATAGGCCGGTCGGCCGGCCCGCAGGCCCCCGCCCAGCGCTGGCCCGAGGGGCGGCAGGTGCTCTACGTCATCGAGCGGTCGAAGCGGCTGGCCCATTCGCCCCTGGTCATCCAGCTCGAGGCGCGCGACCCCAAAAAGAACGGCGGGTGGAAAAAGCCCCGGCCGCTCCAGTCGCTCCGCGACGGCGTGCCGCAATTCGACCTCCCCCTCGACCGCGAAATCCTCGCGCGCCTCGTCGGCGTGAAGCGGGACGCCTGGTATTTCGGCTCCTATCCTTCGGTCCTCCGCTTTCAGCCCACCGCTGCGGACCTCGCCCCCCTCCTTCCCCTCATCTCCGCCACCGACCGCCTCTTTCTCCGGCAGGAGGGCGGGGACCTGCTCCCGCTCCGCTGGGACGACGGCGAGGGGTGGACCTTCGAAGTGGAGGCGCGCCGCGTCCCCGGGGAGGAGCGCTACGAAATCACAGGCGCCTTCTTCCGCGCCGGCGAGCGCCTGGCCGCCGAAGCCCCGGAGCACGTTTTCGGCGAGGGGGTCCTCCTCAGGGACGGCATGCTGGCGCCCTATTCCGGCCCTCCCAACTGGATCTCCCTCTTCCGGCGCGAGGGGAACTTCTTCGTCCCCGTCCCGGAGGCGGACCAGTGGCTCGAAGCGATGACGGACATCCGCCCGGCCCCCGTTCTGCGCCTCCCCGCGGAACTCCGACTCGAGGAGGCGGCGCCGCGGCCGCAGCCCGCGCTGCGCATCCGCACCCGGAAGGAGGCGTGGGGCGCCCCCTATCTCTCGGCCGAACTCGAATTCCGGTACCTCGACCGGACCGTCGCCGAGGGGGACCCTTCCCCCGCCATCGTCCTGGTCCGGGAAAGGAAACGCATCCTGCGTGACCCGGAAGCCGAGCGGGCGGCGCGCGAGCGGATCGAGGAGGCGGGGTTCCGGCGGTGCCGCGGCTTGCGCGGCGCCGCCTGGACGATCACGGAGGGCCGCCTGGGCGGCGCCGTCCGGGAGCTGGTAGAATCCGGCTGGTACGTGGAGGCGGAGGGGAAGACGTTCCGCAACCCAAACACCCTCACCCTGCGTATCGCCTCGGGCATCGACTGGTTCGAACTGCACGGGGCGGCCGACTTCGGCGGCAGCAGCGTCCCTCTCCCCCGCCTGCTGGCTGCGCTCCGGCGGCGCCAGGGGGCCGTCCGGCTCGACGACGGCGGCTACGGCATGCTCCCGGAGGAGTGGGTGCGCAAGTACCGCGTGCTGGCGGGGCTGGGGCATGACGAGGGAGACCACGTGCGCTTCCGGCGCCACCAGGCGGGGCTGCTCGACGCGCTGCTCGAGACCATGCCCGAGGTGAGCTGCGACGCCCTCTTCGCCCACATCCGCAGCGAGATGTGCAGCTTCGAGGGGGTGCGCCCCGCCGACGCCCCTCCCGGGTTTTGCGGCGAGCTGCGCGCCTACCAGCGCGAGGGGCTGGGCTGGTTCCACTTCCTCGAGCGTTTCAACCTGGGGGGGTGCCTGGCCGACGACATGGGGCTCGGCAAGACCATCCAGGTGCTGGCGCTGCTCGAAGAGCGCCGCACGCTCGGCGTCGCTCCCTCGCTCGTGGTGATGCCGCGCTCCCTGGTCTTCAACTGGGTCGAGGAGGCGCGCCGCTTCACCCCGGGCCTGCGCGTACTCGAGCACACCGGGAGCGACCGCGACGTGGGGCGTTTCGACGACTACGACGCGGTCTTCACCACCTACGGCACGCTGCGGCGCGACGCCCCGCTGCTGCGGGACAAGGAGTTCGACTACGTCATCCTCGACGAGGCCCAGGCGATCAAGAACGCCTCGACCGCGTCGGCCAAGGCCGCGCGGTTGCTCTCGGCGCGCCACCGCCTGGCCCTGAGCGGGACCCCGATCGAAAACCACCTGGGAGAGCTCTGGAGCCTGTTCGAGTTCCTCAACCCGGGCATGCTCGGCTCGGCCTCGGTGCTCCGGATGGGGCGGGGGGCGGAGCGGATGGACGAAGAGACCCGGGCGCTGGTCGCCCGGGCGCTGCGCCCCCTCATCCTGCGCCGGACCAAGGCGCAGGTGGCGCTCGACCTGCCGGAAAAGGTGGAACAGACCCTCTTCTGCACCCTGGAACCCGCGCAGCGCGCCCTGTACGACGAGCTGCGCGATCACTACCGCCGCTCGCTCCTGGGCCGGGTCCGGAGCGAGGGGATGGCCGGGGCGCGGATGCACATCCTGGAGGCGCTGCTGCGCCTGCGCCAGGCGGCGATCCACCCGGGCCTGGTCGACCCCGCGCGCGCCGCCGAATCGAGCGCGAAACTCGACATGCTGATCCCGAAACTGGAGGAGGTGATCGAGGAGGGGCACAAGGCCCTGGTCTTCTCCCAGTTCACCTCGATGCTCGCCATCCTGCGCCGGCGCCTGGACGACGCCGGGATCGCCTACGAGTACCTCGACGGGCAGACGCACGACCGCGCCCGCGCCGTGGAGCGCTTTCAGAACGACCCGGGGCGCCCCCTCTTCCTCGTCAGCCTGAAGGCCGGGGGGCTCGGCCTGAACCTGACCGCGGCCGAATACGTCTACCTCCTCGACCCCTGGTGGAACCCCGCCGTCGAAACCCAGGCGGTCGACCGCACCCACCGGATCGGCCAGACCCGCTCGGTCTTCGCCTACCGCATCATCGCCCGCGACACGGTCGAGGAGAAGGTGTTGGCGCTGCAGGAAAGCAAGCGTGAAATCGCCGACGCCATCATCCGCGAGGACAACAGCCTCCTCTCCTCCCTCGCCCCCGATGACCTGGCCTTGCTGCTGGATTGATCCTTCGAATTTTGTCTTGCACCCTGTACCCCGTTTGATTTACCTTCGGCCTCAACCAGGAAGTCCAACCATCACCGAAGACAGGCATCCCAGGAGGTCCCATGACCCGTCACGGCATCATCCCCCCGTACCTGCTGCGGTCGATCGCGATCAACGGCAGCCGGCGCCAGCGGGAGCTGGCGTGGGCCACCTTGACCGAATCGGAACAGATCCGCGGCCAGCGACGCGTCCTCCCCCCGCTCACCCGGCTCGCGGTGGTTCCCGGTCGGATGCGGCGCACGGTGTACGACGCGCGCAACCGCTACGACCTGCCCGGCCGGCTCGTGCGGTCCGAGGGGGGCGCGGCCAGCGCCGACCCGCGCGTCAACGAAGCTTACAGCGGGGCCGGAACCACCTACGAAATGTGGCGCAAGGTGTTCGAACGCAACTCGATCGACGACCGGGGAATGCGGCTCGACGCCACCGTCCACTACGGGAAGAACTACGACAACGCCTTCTGGAACGGACGGCAGATGGTCTACGGCGACGGCGACGGGACGATCTTCGGCCCCTTCACCCGGGCGCTCGAAGTCATCGGCCACGAAATGGCTCACGGCGTGGTGCAGTACGAGGCGGACCTGGTCTACCGCGGCCAGCCGGGCGCCCTGAACGAGTCGTTCGCCGACGTGCTTGGAATCCTGGTCAAGCAGTACCGGCACCGCCAGACGGCCGAGGAATCGGACTGGCTCATCGGCGCCGACCTGTTCCTCCCCGGGATCGGCGCCCGTGCCCTGCGCTCGATGAAGGAGCCGGGAACCGCCTACGACGACCCGGTGCTGGGTAAAGACCCCCAGCCGGCGCACATGAAGGACTACATCGAGACCAACGAGGACAACGGCGGGGTGCACCTGAACTCAGGCATCCCCAACCGCGCCTTCTGCGAACTGGCGCTGCGCCTCGAAGGGTACGCCTGGGAAAGGGCGGGACGGATCTGGTACCGGACGCTGCGGGACAAGCTCCGCCCCAACTCGACTTTCCGCGACGCCTGCTCCCTCTCCGTCACGGCGGCGGGGGAACTTTACGGGCACAACAGCCCCGAACAGAAGGCGACGCGGGAATCCTGGGCGGCGGTCGGCTTGTAAGGATCGGCTCAGGTCCGCAGCGGTTCGATGAGGCCGCCGAACGCCGCGGCGTCGAAGCCGGGGGCGACCAGGCGCGCCCCGGGCAGCTCGGGCGGCGGGGAGGGGAGCGGGCCGATCACCACCACGTTCCCCCCATCCTTCGGCTTCAGGTCCCACAGGTGCTTCCTGAGCAGGTCGAGCGCGAAGGGATCGGCGAGTTCCCCGGCGGCCGCGAACTCGATCATCACGTCGGGCCTCGTCAGGGTGCATTCGTAGATATCGGCGTAGACGGGGATGCTCCCGGCCGTTTCCATCAGCGACAGGAACATCACCCGGCTGTCGAGGGTGTAAGAGGTATCCCCGGTCCTCTTCCTGGGGCGCACCGCGGGCCTGAAGCGCACGGCGTAGCCGTCCACCTCGCGCGCCAGCGGCATCTTCACCGCGACATGGCGCCCCGAGCCCCGCAGGCGCAGGACGAATTCCGGCAACCGCATCGTGGGGTGGTGCGCCTGCCGCCCGAAGGCGATCTCGACAAGCCGCCCGAGAAAGGGTTTCGAATCCTCGTCGAGTTCCACGGCGAAGCCCTCTTCCGGGTCGAGCATCCTGATGATGGAAAGCGCGGCCCAGCGCTCGTAGCCGAGGCGGTACAATTCCCCGGCCGCCGAGCGGATGTCCTCCCCCGCCCGCGCCTCGAATTCCTCCCCGGTGAGCTTCCCCTGGAGCAGGTCGAACATCCGGTTGTAGAGGATGCGCTCAAGCCCCGTCGGCGGGTCGGCGAGAAAGGAAGCCAGGTCCATAGGGGCGTCGATCCGCTCGAGTCCCAGCATCTCCTTCACTTCCCTTTCCATCTCACCCATGCGGCGCGCCAGGTCGGCCGCGTCCACGGGGAGCGTGGCAAGGTGGGCGGCGACCACGGCGCGGCGCGCCGCGTCGAAATGCCGGTAGAATTCCCCGCGCACCTCCTGCGGGATGGAGACTTCGCTCCGCCCCAGCACGATTTCGGGATGCGCGGCGATGAAGTCCCCGAGCGGGGCGAAGGCCGGTGCGATTGTTGCCGTCAATTCCATTTTTCCCCCTCCCTTTCCGCGGCCCCGCAGCGGGCCCGGCGGCCTATCTTACCTCAAAGCCCCCCGGCGGGGAAACCGTGCGGTTTCTCCTTCATCGAAGTTGCCAGGAACGCCCCGACAGGTTACGATGCTTGGGAATGCGCCGGCGGCGGTTCCGGTTCCGGCCGATTCCGACTGGTTGTGGAGGACACATGCACGCACGTTTGGGGATGGTCGCACTCATGGTTCTGTTTCTCTGGGGGGGGGCGGCGACCGCCGCCGAACCGGAGATCGACGAGGGCGCCGTGACGCGGCCCGACGAGGCCGAGATCCTCGAGTGGATGCGCCTCAAGGGACCGATGACGGCCGCGGAGAGGGGATCGGCGCTCGAGGAGATCCTCGCGCGGATGACCGCCGGGGGCGGGGCGACCCCGCGTTCCGATTTTTTGACCTCGGCCGCATTCGCCCACCGGGGGGACGGCCGGGCGCAGTATTGCCTCGGGATGGCGTATGAAAAGGGGCTGGGCGTGGTCGAGGATCCCACGGACGCCTACGTGTGGTACGCCCTTGCCGCCCGCAGCGGTTACGCCGCCGCCGCGGAGGCGCGGGAACGGGTGAAGACCCTGCTGGTGTCGGTCTACCCCGCGCCCACCGACGATGACCTGGACACCCTGACGCAGGCGGCGGCGGACACGATCGCCCGCCTCGGGGCGGAAGCTGGACAATAGGGGACCGGAGGAGGATCAAGAATGCGCTACCGTAAATTGGGGAAGACCGATCTGGATGTGTCGATTCTGGGGTTCGGGGCGATGCGCCTGCCGATGGTGGGGAACCCCGACAGGCTCGCCGGGTTCGACCCGAAGGTCCCGATCGACGAGGAGCACGCGGACCGGATGGTCCGCCACGCCTTGGACGTGGGGGTGAACTACTTCGACACCGCCTACGGGTATCACGGCGGCCAGAGCGAACGATACATCGGCAAGGTCCTCGCCCCGGTCCGCACGAAGGTGATGATCGCGAGCAAGCTCCCGGTCTGGAACATCGAGAAGCCGGAGGACTTCGACCGGGTGTTCGAGGAACAGCTCGGCAAGCTCCGGACCGACTACCTCGACGTGTACCTGGTCCACGGCCTCAACCGCACCTACTGGGACAAGATGAAGGCGCTGGGGGTGCTCGGCTTCCTCGACCGGCTGAAGGCTGAGGGGCGTATCCGGGTGGCGGGCTTTTCCTTTCACGACGAAATCAAGGTGTTCAAGTCGATCATCGACGCCTACGACTGGGACGTGTGCCAGATCCAGTACAATTTCTACGACCGCGCCTACCAGGCCGGCACGGAGGGGCTCGAGTACGCCGCCGACCGCAAGATCGGGGTGGTGGTGATGGAACCGCTGCGGGGCGGGCAGCTGGTCGACAGGATCCCGACCCGCGTCCAGGAGCAGTGGGACGCGGCCCCGGTGCGCCGCAGCCCGGCCGAATGGGCGATGCGCTGGGTCTGGAACCACCCCGGCGTCTCGACCGTGCTGACCGGCTCGAGCAGCCTCCAGCAGCTGCAGGAACACACGCGCGTCGTCCGCGACGCCGCCCCCAATTCCCTTTCCGAGGAGGAACTCGCCCGGTTCGACCGGGTGCGCGCCCTCTACCGGGAGATGGTCAAGGTGGACTGCACCGGCTGCGCCTACTGCATGCCCTGCCCGAACGGGATCGACATCCCGCACAACTTCCAGCTCTACAACGACCATTTCATGTTCCCGGGGCCGGAGTTCGGCGCCTTCTTCTACAACAACGCGATGCCGGAGGGGGAACGCGCCTCCGCCTGCGTCGAGTGCGGCGACTGCATGGACAAGTGCCCGCAGCAGCTCGATATCATCCGGGAGCTCAAGGAGGTCCACGGCGTCCTCGCGGCGCCCCCGAAGCAGGGGTAGGCGTCCGGAATCGAAAGGGGAAGGGCATGACCGAGAAAGAAAAGCTGGACATCGCCGCCAAGGCGCTCAAGCACAACGGCTTCGACCCCGTAATTTGCGTGGAGAAAGCGGCTAACGCCATCCCCGTCATCCTCGACTGGATCGAGCGGGACGCCTGGCTCGAGATGGCGGGGTCGGTGTCGGTGAGGCAGCTGGGGCTTTTGGACCTCCTGCGCGAGCGCGGCAACCCCGGGCTCGACTTCCCCGCCCCGAGGGAGGAGGACCCGGCGCGCGGGCGCCGGGACGTGCTGCTGGTGAGCGCGAACGCCCTCACCCTGGACGGAAAGATCGTCAATCTCGACGGGATGGGAAACCGGGTGGCCGCCATGGCCTACGGAATGCGCCGCGTCATCCTCATCGTCGGCGCCAACAAGATCGTCGCCGACATCGACGAGGCGCTCGACCGGGTGCAGAACGTCATCGCCCCCTACCACGCGAAATGCCTGGGGGTCGACACCCCCTGCGCCCGGACCGGGACCTGCAGCGACTGCAACTCGCCCCAGCGCATCTGCAACGTCACCACGATCATCACGCGCCGCCCCCCCAGGGCGCACTTCTCCATCATCCTGACCGCCGAGGACCTGGGGCTGGGGTGGGACCCGGCCTGGCCCGCCGAGCGGATCGAACGGATCAAGACCTCCTACCGGGTCGAAATCGACAAGTTCCGCGCCGCGCTCGCGCCGGCGCGTCCCGGCGCATCCGACTGAAACCCGCGTCAGCGCTTTTCGGGGGAGACGGCGCGCCTGTTCTCCAGCCGCGCCCGCACCTGTTCCGCCTCGGGCGCGTCCGGAGCGTACCGGAGGTAGAGGCGCATCGCCTCGTCGGCCGCCTCTGCGTCCCGCTGCAGGGAAAACAGGTTCGCCTGGACCAGGTGTATCTTGGGAAACTGGTGGGTGCTGTCCCTGAGGATCGTCTGCTCCGCCCTCTTCCCGGCCCGATCGTAATCCCCCACGTTGTAATGGGCCATGGCGCTCAGGTAATAGGCTTCGGTGAAGCTCACCGGATCGAGATCGAGCGCCTTTTCGATGATGTCCGCCGCCTCCGCCCACCTCTGCTCCAGGGCTTCGAGCCACCCCAGCGCCACGTAGGGGGGGACGTACAGGGCGTCCGCGGCTATCGCACGCCCATAGGCCGCGCGCGCCTCGGGGTACCGCCGGCGCTGCTGCTGCAGCTTGCCCAGTTCCAGCCACGCCTCCCCGTAGGCTTCGTACCCGGCAAGCGCCTCCCGGAGCAGCGCTTCCCCCTCCCGGTCGTTCCCCTTCTCCAGGGCTTTGCGCGCTCGTTTCAGCAGGTCCTTCGCCTTCCCGGGCACCAGCAGGCTGGCGGCGCTGACCACGGTGCCGCGCACCCGCTCGAGCGGGTAGACAATGATGGTCCCCAGGGTATTGACCCGAGTGAGGTTGGTGGCGTTGAGGGTGATCGAACTCGAGCGGTAGCCCGCGATCTGGGCCCTGAGATCGCACCCCGAGAGCCGGAGGTGCAGCGGGGTGGTCGTCTCGACCCGGGAATCGGCACTGGACTTCATCGGGTTCCAGTAGATCATGTCCGCGTCGTTGATATAACCGTTCCCCTCGCTGGCGTCGGGGACGATCGAGCTGAACCGCTGCGCCCCCCCGTACTGAAAGCCGAAATACCCGTTCGGTCCCACCGAGGCTTCCCGCGTCTTGAAAGTGCCGCAGTCCAGTTCAATGATGGTGCCGAAGGGAGGGGGACTCCCATCTTCGCGCATGACGTTGCCCGAGAGGAAGATCGACTGGATTTCGCGCGGGGGGCGGCGGAAATCGGGAGCGGGGAAGTCTCCGGGGCGGGGTACGATTTTCGGCGCCACGGGGGTTGTGGGGACCGAAGGGGTCGACGGGGTCGGTTCCTTCGTCGCCGGACCCTGCTGGGCAAAGGGCGCGCCGGGCAGAAAGACAAAAAGGAGCAGGATGATCAAGCGCGCGGGCCGGAGAACAAACATGAGCACCTCCGTACGGCGGGGGTCCTGGGCTTTTTGACCCAGGCATGATCAACATACACCATCCACGGAGCAAACACAAACCCCGCGCGCGCGCCGACCGCAAACATCCACGCCTTCATCGACGCCGTCGCGCGTCGATTCCCGCCTCGCAGGCGGACTAGCGCAGCCCCGCTCCCTTGACGATCTCGGGGACCGCCTCCTCCCACTCGATCGCCATGATGTGCACTCCCCTGACCCCGGGGATCTCGCGCAACTGCTGGATGGTTTCCACCGCGATGCGGATCCCCTCCTCGGCCTGTCCGGCCTTGGGCACCCCCTTGACCCGGGCGATGACGGCTTCGGGCACGTCCATCCCCGCCACCCGGGTGGCCATGTACTCAAGCATGGCGGCGCTCCGGGCCGGGGTGATCCCGGCGAGGATATGAGTGGCGGTGTCGAGCCCACGTTCTCGGACGCCCCTCATCCATTCCTTGAACTTTTCAATGTTAAAAACGCATTGAGTCTGAATAAATTCTGATCCGGCCGCAACCTTCTTGGCCAGGCGCGGAACCTGGATCTTGGCGGGGTCGGCAAAGGGGTTTGCCGAGGAGCCGATGAAGAGTTCGAGTTTCCCCTCGAGCGCCTTCCCCCCCGCGAAGCGCGACGCGTCACGCATGTCGCGCGCGATCTTCACCAGCTGGATGGAGTCGAGGTCGAACACGTTTTTGGCCTGCGGGTGGTCTCCGAAACACTGGTGGTCCCCGGTCAGGCAGAGGAGGTTTGGGATCCCGAGGGCGGCGGCGCCCAGGATGTCGCTCTGGGCGGCGATCCGGTTGCGGTCGCGGCACACCATCTGCATGACCGGTTCTACCCCCTCCTCGGCGAGAATGCGGCAGGCGGCCAGGCTCGCCATGCGCACCACGCTGGTCTGGTTATCGGTGACGTTGCAGGCGTCGACGCTCCCCTTGAGCAGCCGCGCCTTGCGGCGCACGACTTCGGCATCCGGACCCCGCGGGGGTCCCGCCTCCGCGGTCACGGCGAACTTCCCTGCTTCCAATACGGACTGCAGCCTGCTTGGACTCATGAGTTTTCCCTCGACAATTCTATTGGAGATCCTTGCGAATGAGCATGCGCGGCCCGCCGTCGCGCGACTTGGACCAGTCGACCGGGGCCTGGATGGTCTCGTACTGGTCGAGCCGCCCCAGGGCTTCCAGCCGGTCGATGATGAGATTCCAGCCGCAGGGGATCCCGTTATCCACCTCGCACTTGCCGTCGCGCGACCCGCCGCAGGGCCCGTTCATCAGGCTCTTGGAGCAGCGGGTGACCGGGCAGATCCCGCCGGTCTGCACCAGCTTGCAGTCGCCGCACGCCTGGCAGCGCTCCCCCCAGCGCCCCTTCTCCTCGACCGCACCGATGAAATTGGTGTCGAGGGCGGGAAAGATTTCACGGTTCCCCGCGTGCTCGGCCACGAGCTGCACGCCGGCGCCGCACGCCATGGAAAGAACGGCGTCGTGCTCCCCGGCCAGGGCGAGGAGTTCGGGCAGGAATTCGGGGTCGCACTGCCGCTCCACGGTGATTTTCGTGACCCGGAAGGGGCGCCCCCGCTTCTTCCCCGCCAGCTCCAGGATCCGGGCGAGCATGTCCACCTCCTTCTGCCCCCCCGCGTTGCAGACCGTGACGCAGCCGTTGCAGCCGGCGATCAGGATGTGCCTGCGCTCCCCAAGGTAATCCAGGATGGTTTCGATCGGTTTCCAATCAGCCACAATCATGTCCCTACCTCCTTGCCTGGTCCCGGACGACGGGAATTGTCAAGCTGCCGTCCATCAACACGAGGACCGAAGCGTCCGGCCCCTTTTCCGCGAGCGCGGCGTCCACGGCCCCCTGGAGTTCGGCGAACGGGCGGATGAACACGCTCTCCATGAACGCCGGATCGAGGTCGGTCACCCCCCAGACCTGGGCCCAGAGGCCGATCTCGGCCATCTTCGCCGCCTTGTGGTATCCCAGGACGAAGCCTTCCTCGATGCGCCGGAGCGCGTCCGCGGGGGAACCGGCCGACCCGAGCAGCCGGGCGAACGACTCGTCCCCGATCCCCATCCGGCACTTGGCCACCAAAAGCAGGATCCCCCCCTCCTTGAGCGCGTACTTGGCGTTGTCGATCCCCTTCTGGGCCTGGTACAGGTCGATGTCGGAGGGAAACTTCACCACCGAGATCACGATGTCGGCCTTGCGGGGGATTTCGGCGACGAAGACCTCGTTGGCCCGGGCGACCGCGGGTTCGAGCGAGCGGTAGATGTCCCCGGCCGCGGCGGCGTAGATCCGGTGGTCGCGGTCGAGCACGGTGTTGATGGCGAAGATCTCCTTCTTGACCGTCGAGAGGGCGTCGATCATGTCCTCGTGCACCGGGTTCCCCTCCAGGCGCAGCGCCGAGGCCTCCCGCCTGAGCGCCAGCTTGTGGTTCTGCTCGATCGTGTCGAAGGCGGCGATCCCGGGGAGGAACGACTTGCGCCCCCCGGTGTAACCGGCGAAGTAGTGGGGCTCGACCGAGCTGATGATGACGATGCGGTCGGCTTCCACCCCGCGGCGGTTGACCCGCATCTCGGTCCCGTTCTTGGAGGTCCCCAGGTAGACCATCTCCTCGCTCCTGCGGGCGTCGTGCACGAAAATGCGGTCGCGGCAGCGGGCGTAGTGCCGTTCGGAGAAGATCTGGACGTACTCCTCGGGCGTCGGCGCCCGGTGGGCGCCCGTGGCGACGATGAAGCTGACATCCCGCCCCGCCAGCTCCGGCTCGAGAAAATCGAGCACCCGCGCCGTCGGCGTCGGCCGGGTCTGGTCGTTGACGATGACGAGGACATCCCGGGCGCCGGCGAGAAACTCGCCCAGGCGCGGGGATCCGAACGGGTGCTCGAGCGCCCGGCGGATCACTTCCTCCTCGTCCCCGATCGGGACGCGGTTCGGTTCGATGATCCCCGCGATGCGCGCCTCGTCGATGGCGGCCTCGAGGTGTCCTTCCTTCCCGTAGGGGAGCCGCAGGATCATGCTTCGCTCCTTTTCAGCAGCGGGCCCAGCGCCCGGATATCCTCCATGAACGCCCGGGTCACCTCCAGGAACTTTTTCGGGTTCCCCTGCGCGACCTCCACCACCTGCACCCGCCCCGGGTCGACCCCGATCCCCGCGAGCGGCTTCATCAGCGCTTCCAGGCGCGCCTTCACCCGCGGGCTCCCGCCGTGTTCGCAGTCCTCCTCGGGACAGGAGACGACGAGCACCCCCCAGGCGCCCGCGTCCAGGGCCGACAGGATGGTCTCCGACCGGATCCGGCCGCTGCAGACGGTCACCAGGACCTTGTACTCCGCCGTCATGGCGTCAGGCTCGTAACTGGCCGTCTGCATCCCGGGGTAGTTGGACCAGCCGCAGGAGAAGACAACGGCCTTGGCCTCCGGGTTGCGCCCGTCGGCGAAGAACGCCGCCACCTCCCGGTCGAGCTCCTCCGGGTTGGTGCCGAAACCGCGCCGGATGGTCACCCCCTGCTTGGGGCAGATGTCCAGGCAGCTGCCGCAAGACCGGCACTTCAACAGGTCGGTCACGATGCGGCCGTCCACGAAACTGCGCGCCCCGTGCGTGCACATCCGGACGCAGTTCAAACAGAGGGCGCAGACGTCGGTGTCGGTCCGGGACGTGGTGCCGGGGACGTCGAAACCCGCCTTGACGAGCAGCTCCCGGGCGTCCTGGTAGACATCCTGGATCGGCACCCCGGAAGAACACGCCTTCTGGCAGCGGCCGCAGTGGAAACACTCCATCAGCTTGCCCGCCACGTACTCCGACGGCTCGACACCCCCGCTCAGCAGGCCGTAGAGCAGGATCAGCTTGCCCCGCGGGCTGTCGGTCTCCCACCGGGTGGATTTGTAGATCGGGCAGTGTTCGTAGCAGTAGCCGCAGCGGATGCACTTGTTGAGCGCGCCCTGCCATTTTTCCAGCTTGTTCATCGTACCCATGGTCGCTCCCGCTTACGATTTCTGATAGCGCAAATGCGTCTCGCCGACCCAGTCCTCCGGGCCGTCCATCAGCTTCCCCGGGTTCATGATGTTGTTCGGGTCGAACACCTTCTTGATGCCCCGCATCAGCCCGAGCACCGACGCCTTCTCGCGCTTGAAGGCCGCGGCCTTGCTCAGCCCGATCCCGTGTTCGGCTGAGGTGGTCCCGCCGACCGAGCGGACGTATTCGTAGATCTCCGCAACCGCCCGCTGGGCGGCCTCCCAATGCTCTCCCTTTTCGGTATCCATCAGGATCTTGGTGTGCATGCAGCCGGCGCCGCAATGACCATAGGCGGTCATGACCAGGCCGTGGCGCTCGGCGATTTCGTGGATCTTGTTGGCGGTCTCGGCCATCTTGGAGAAGGGGACCGCCATGTCGTCGGCCAGCGACGTCGAGGCCAGGCGCTCGTCGTACTTCGACAACGAGGGGAAGAGCTTGGAGCGGGCCGCGAAGATCCGTGCGCGCTCCTTCTCGTCGTAGCTGAATTCGAAACCGAAGCCGTTGTGGCGCTCGCAGATGGCGCGGAATTTTTCGATCTCGGGATCAATCGTCTCCTTGGCCATGCCGTCCGCCTCGAACAGCAGGATCGCCTCGACCTCGGGGAGTCCCAGCTTCTCCGCCTTGTTGGCGGCGGTGATGGCGATCTTGTCCACCAGTTCCAGCATCGAGGGCTGGCACCCGCTCCCCATGATATCGCTGATGGCGTCCCCCGCCTCCCCGAGCTGGTTGAACATGGCGATCCCGAGGCAGCGGAGCCTGGGGATGGGCACGAAGCGCAGGGCGGCCTCGACGATGACGCCCAGGGTCCCCTCCGAACCCACCATGAGGCGCTCGAGCGGGTAGCCGCTGGCCGCCACCCGCGTGGTCGCCCCGAACGAGACCAGTTCGCCCCCAGCCAGGACCACCTTCATCGCGAGGATGGCGTCGCGCGCGGCGCCGTACTTGACCGAACGGGTGCCGGAGGCGTTGTTGGCGAGCTCCCCGCCGATGGTGGCGACCATGCTCGAGGCGGGGGTCGGGGGGTAGAAGACCCCGTGGGGCTTCAGCGCCTTGTTCAGGTCGTCGTCGACCACCCCCGGCTCCACCCGGCAGTAGCCGTCCTGCAGGTTGATCTCCAGGATCCGGTTCATCCCCTTCATGTCCAGGACGATCCCCCCCTGGACCGGAACGACCTGCCCGCACATGCCGGAGCCGGAACCGCGCGGGATCACCGGGATCCGCTCCCCGTCGGCGTAGCGCAGCAATTCCTGCACCTGTTCGACCGTCATTGGGCGCACGACCGCCTGGGGCATCCCCTCGTGGACGCTCGAATCGGAGCCGTATACGTAGAGATCGGCCGGGTCGCGGAGGAGGTTCGCTTCCCCGACGATGGCTCTCAGTTTTTCAAAGTTGATGTCACTCATCGACCACCTCTCGCGAAAATGGGGGATTGCCGTCCAAACCGAAGGGGAAACGCGGACCTGCTCCCGAAAACGAGCGCCTGGAACCGTTCTCTGAGCCACGCAGCAACCAACAAACCCTCCAGGGGGCCTACCTTCAAAACACGGCTTTTAAGATTAGCACAGCCGGAAGGAAAAACCCGGGGGCATTTTGGGTTCACGCCGCGGCGCGGGCGAAGCCGAGCAGCAGCCACTCGCCTCGCCGCCGGCGGGAGCGGACCGCGTACCCTGCACGGGCGAGCGCCGCGCGGATCTCCGGCTCGTCCTGCTCCTGCAACCCCGAAAAGCAGCCGATCCCCGTCTCCCCGAGCAGGCGCGGCAGCAGGGGGCAGAGCGCGGGGAGCGTGCGGCCGTCTATGTTGGCGACCAGGAGGTCGCCCTCCCACCCCGCGCATCCTTCGAAGGACTCCGCGCGCAGCTCGAGTTCCGGGCCGAAACCGTTGACGGCCGCGTAACCGCGCGCGCACTCGACGGCCTCCGGGTCGTTGTCCACCCCGAGCGCGCTGTGCGCCCCGAGCCGGAGCGCGGCCATGGCCAGGATGCCGCTCCCCGTACCGATGTCGAGCACCCTCTCCCCGCCGCGCACGTGCTCCTCGAGCCACTCGACGACCAGCTGCGTGGTCGCGTGGTGCCCGGTGCCGAAGGCGCGTTGCGGGTCGAGGACCAGCTCGATGCCGTCGAAGGCGGGGTCGGGCTCGTGCCAGCTCTGGCGGACGCGGATGCGGCCGCCCAGCCGGATCGGCTCGAGCGACGCCGCCCACACGGCGTTCCAGTCCCGGTCCGGCACCGGCTCCACCTCCAGGGCGCCGGCGTCGACGCCGAGCGCTTCGAGCACCCGCTCGAGCCCGGCCCGCGCCGCGCCGTCCCACGCCTGGGCCGGCCAGAAGAGGTGCACCACCCCGTCCTCCCCCTCCCAGGCCCCCAGTTCCTCCCCCCCGTCGATCAGCGCCAGGATCTCCCCCGCGTCCACGTCGGTGCGCAACCGAACCTCAACGTAGTCCTTGGCCATGAAGGAAGGATACCCGCAACCGCCCCCCGCCCGAATACAATTCTGGACATCCACGTTTTGTAGCAAAACGTGGATGTCCAGAATTGCAGGATTGCAGCAGTTGGTGGATGTCCAGGATTTGGTATGCTGTCGGTATGCCTTACTGGTTTGACGGCAACAACCTGATCGGGCAGTCGGCCGCGGCCGCCGCCGCGGACCCGCGTCCGCGGCGCGAGTTCCTGGCGGCGCTGGCCGCCTACCGCCGCGCGGGGGGCGGACGGCTGCTGGTCTTTTTCGACGGCGACGACCCCGGGTGGTCCTCCCTTCCCCCCGGCGTCGCCGTGCGCTACGCCGCACCCGAATCGGCCGACGAGGCCATCGTCCGCCGCCTCCGGGAAACCACCCGCCCCGCGGAGATCACCGTCGTCACCAACGACCTGGAACTCGGGGCCCGCTGTCGGCGCGCCGGCGCCTCGATCCTCGACTGGGCCGCATTCGCCGCGAAGATGCGTTTCCACCCCCCGCGCCCCGGGCGCACCCGGGAGCGTTCCGAGGAAGCGGTCGACGTCGAAGAGTGGATGCGCTGGTTCGGCCTCGACGGGAAGGAGCGGTAGGCGCTCCCCGCCGGCTCCCGCCCCGCGCCGGGCGGTGCTCGAGAAAATCCCGGGACGGACCAGGCAGGGACGGCGGGGCGTCACTGGGAGCGGTAGTTGCCGAACTTGAGTTCGATCGCGAAATCCTTCGCCTTGATCAGGCGTATCACGGTCTGCAGGTCGTCGCGCGAGGGGGAGGAGACACGCACCTTGTCCCCCTGGATCTCCGACTGGACCCGCTTCAGCTTCTGTTCCTTGATGAATTTCACGATGGCGCGCGCCGTTTCGGACGGAATCCCCTGCTGCAGGCTCACCTCCTCGACCACCGTCCCCCCGGCGGCGGGCTGGGGCGTGCCGTGCTGGAGGTTCCGCAGCGGCACCTGGCGCCGCACCATCTTCTCCTGGAGCACGTCCCATGCCGCCCGGAGCTTGAACTCGTCCGGGGCCCGCAGCACCAGCTTGTTTTCGTCGCGCCGGAACTCGATGTCGACCTTGAGCCCCTTGAAATCGTAGCGCTGGCGGATCTCCTTCATCGCCTGGTTGACGGCATTGTCCACCTCCTGCAGGTCGCAGCCCGAGGTGATGTCAAACGATTGCGTGGCAGCCATGGCCGCTCCCTCCCTATGGCCCGGGCGCGGGCCTGCCGTCCCGCTCCTGGTTGAGTTCCTCGAGGGCGGCCCCCAGCTTCCGGAGTTCCTCCCCGTACTTCGCCCAGTCCCCCTGGCGCTGGGCCGCGACCGCCCTCCGGTACGCTTCCCCGGCCGCTTCGACCAGGTCGAGCCTCCCGGCCGACGCCCGTGGCGGCGCCCCGGCCGCTTCCCCGGCCGAACGCGCTTCATCAGCCACGAAAGAGTATTCCCCCTCGAAGATCCGGGCGATGGCGTCCTCGAGCGTCTCCTCCATGGCGATCCGGTTCTCGTAGGCGACGATCACCCGCTTGAGTTCCGGGATCTTGCCGCTCTGCGCCCGCAGGTAGAGGGGCCGGACATACAGCAGCGCCTCCTCGATGGGGATGACCAGCAGGTTCCCCTGGATCACCTGGGACCCGCGCTGGTCCCAGAGGGAGATCTGGCGCGCGATCTCGGCGTCCTGGTTGACCCGGGCGACGATCTGGCGCGGCCCGTAAACCAGCTTCTGCTTGGGGAAGCGGTAGACGACCAGCTTGCCGTAGTGCTCCCCGTCGCTGCGCGCCACCATCCACGCCGACAGGTTGTCCTTCCGTCCCGGGGTGAAGGGGAGCATCAGGATGAACTCCTCCCGCTCCTCCTGGGGCAGGCGCATGATCGTGTAGTAGGGGGCCATCGGGTTTTCCGTGCCCGATGTCGCAAGCGTCGGCACCTGCCACAGGTCCTCCTTGTTGTAGAAGATCTGCGGGGCCCCCATGTGGTAGACCGAGTACATGTAGGTCTGCACCGTGAAAATATCCTCGGGGTAGCGTAGATGCAGCCGGAGTTCCTCGGGGATCTCCGCAAGCGGACGGAAGACCCCGGGGAAGATCTTCTGGTAGACCTGGATCACCGGGTCATCGCCGTCGGCCACGTACAGATCCACGTCGCCGTTATAGGCGTCGACCACCACCTTGACCGAATTGCGGATATAGTTGCCCACGCCGGGGGTGCGGGTGGAATAGGGGTAGCGGTCGGAAACGGTGTAGGCGTCCTGGATCCAGTAGAGCTTCCCGTCGGAGATGACCATGTACGGGTCCTGGTCCAGCATCAGGAAGGGCGCCACCCGCTTGATGCGCTCCCGGATGTTCCGGTGGTAGAGGAAACGGCTGTCGCGGGTCACCAGCGGCGACAGCACGATGTTGGCGTCGCGGAAGTAGAAGGCGAACAGGAGCTTGCGCATCAGGGAGTGGACCCGCACCCCCCCCTCCCCCTGGTACCTGGCGTAGACGTTTTCCTCGCCCGAGGGGTAATCGAACTCCTTCTGCCCGGTATTGACCAGCGCGTAGCTGTTCGTCAACTCCCCGTAATAGATTTCGGGGCGGTCCACCCGGAGCAACGGGTAGGCGGACTCCGGCGGGATGTTCTGCACGTGGAGCACCGGCAGCCCTTCCGACGTCATCCGGTTGACCGGTCCCACGGCGATCCCGTAGCCGTGCGTGTAGCTCAGGTGTTCGTTGATCCAGTTCCGCTCCGGGAGGCCGGTGCTGTTCAGTTCGCGCGCCGAGAGCATCAGCTGCTTCAGCTGGCCGTCGATCTGGTAGCGGTCGTTGTCGACCGAGACGAAATCGTAATAGGTCCGGATCTCCTGGATCTGCTTTAGGGCGTCGAGCAGCGGCTCGTGGTCCCACAGCCGGATGCTCTGGATGGTGACGGAGTTGTTTTCAATGTCGCGGACGGTGAGCGCGGTGTCGCCCGACAGGTCGCGCTCCTCCACCGCGTCGAGGTTGTAGGCCTCCAGCGTGGCTTGGATATTATGGACGATCTGGGGGCTCTCCTTGTCGAGTTCGTTGGGATCGACGACGAATTTCTGGAGGAAGGCGGGGTAGAGGTTCCCGCCGAACATCACCACGAGGTAGAGGGCGATGGCGGTCAGCGCCGCGCGGTTCCCCTTCAGGAAAGCGTTGGCGACCCACAGCAGGGCCCCCGCGAGCGCCGCCAGGGCGAGCAGGTTGAGCATGGGCAGGCGCGCGTGCAGGTCGGCGTACCCGGCCCCGGAAAACACGTCGTGCGTGCCGTAGAGAAGCTCGAACCGGTCCAGGTACGCGTTCGCCCCGAGCAGGGCGAAGACCAGCGCCGCCAGGAGCGACACGTGGACGCTCGACCGGCTGCGCTCCGCGTTCCCGCGCAGATGGCCCCAGTGGAGCGCGCCCTTGAAGTAGTACAGCACCAGCACGCCGATCAGGGCGAGGAAGCCGAGGACCAGGCCGAAACGCACCACGTCGCGCAGGAAGGGGAGGGAGAAGAAATAGAAGGACACGGGCCGGCCGAAGACCGGGTCCGTCGATCCGAAATCGACGCGGTGAATCCAGCGCCAGACCCTCTCCCAGTTGGTCGCGTACCCGACTCCGACCAGGAACCCAACAGCGAGCGAGGCCAGCCCGGCGAAGCGGCTCACGGTTTCGGGCTCGACCCGGTAGGCCGTGATCTGCCCGGTGGGGGTCGGGATGCCGATCTCGATCTGCCCGGGGCCGCGGTTGGCGAACAGGAAATTGAGATAGAGGAACAGGAAGGCGACGAGCATGGTGCCGCTCCCGAGTATGCTCTTGGCATACAGGACCGTGGTGAACACGACCGTCTTCCCCAGTTCCACGAACCAGAGGTAATCGAAGTACAGCCCCACGCCGAAAGACAGCCCGCCGAAAAGCACAAAAAACGCGACGAGGACGACCATCCAGGTGATTCTCTTGTGCATAGTGCTCCTATCCCGATTATCGATTATCGATGGCAGCCATCATACACGCTTAGGCATACGGGTTCCACCGAAACAGGCCCCGAACGGGTGTGAAACCGCGCCGGGCTGGTGCACGGGCGGCGCATCTGGTATTGTGTGGGTTTGCCCGGGGTGGGACCGGAATCTTTGCTCAGAGGGGAACGCGCGTGGCACGCCTAGAGGGGGCTCCCGATAACAGGATAACTAAAAAGGTGTGGATCCAGGCTTCGGCCGACACCGTCTACCGCGCCCTGACCGAAGCGGGCTGGTTGTCCCACTGGTTTTGCGACAAAGCGTCGTGCGACCCGCGTGCTGGGGGGGAACTGCTCGCGCAGTGGCATCACGGAAAGGCTCGGCGCAAGGGGCGCGCCCTCATCACGCACCTCGAACCGGGGCGGCGGATGGACTTGGTCTGGGTCGACGACGGCCAGGGGGGAGACCCCCCGTCGCGGCACACCCTGAGCTACGAGATCCGGTCCAAGTCGGGGATGACCGAACTCGTCATGATCGACCGCGACGACGCGCCCATCGACGAGGAGACCCTGGCCTTTTTGGCCGAGGGGTGGAATTCGGTCCTCCTGGAGTTGAAGGATTTTTGCGAAAACCGGGAGCGCGCCGCGAAAAAACGCCCGCCGCGCGGCGCCGCGCGCACCGACGCCTGAACGGCGCAGGCGTCGGTCGATTGCCCGTATAAATACCAACATCACAACCGCTTGCATTCCGCCGAGCGGTTCTGCTAGGATAGCGGGCCGAGTGGATTGGCCCACAGTTCCGGAGGCTTTTATCATGAGAAAAGTCCCGTTGGGGGAATCGTTGCGCATCATCAGGCAGGGATCGCTGAACTGGCTGGCGCAGCGGCCGATCGTGGTTTCCTTCGAAGTGACGGACTCCTGCACCTGCTACTGCAAGCATTGCGACCATGCAGGCCCCCGGGACATGTCGCGGGACCTAGCACCCGCCGAGTACCGGAAATACATGAAGGTGCTCCGTCCCTGCGTCGTGCAGGTCTCCGGCGGGGAGCCCCTGCTGCGCGCGGACCTCGAAGAGGTGGTCCGCAACATCAAGTCGGATTCGGGCCTTCCCTTCATCATCCTGGTCTCCAACTGGTCCCACATGACCGAGGAGCGCTACCTGGGCCTGCGCCGGGCGGGGGTGGACGAATTCTGCGTCAGCCTCGACTTCCCCGATGAGCGCCACGACGATTTCCGCGGGCTGCCGGGGCTGTACCGCCGTCTCTCCGAAGTCGTCCCCGCGGCGGCGGCCCACGGCTTCGACGACATCGTCATGAACAACTGCATCACCGCCGCCAACGTCGGGGAGATCAACGCCATCGCCGACCGCGTGAAGGAATGGGGCGTCAACGTCAACTACAGCGCCTACTCGCCGCGCCGCACCGGGTGCCGCGACCTTTTCCTCACCTCGGCCGACCAGCTGGCGGCCCTGGACCGGGGCCTCGAAAAGATCAAGGCGCGCATGGACGAATCCAACTGGATCACGAACACGGTGTCGACGCTCGACGCCACGAGAGAATACTTTCACAACGGCGGCATGCCCAATTGCAAGGCGGGTCTCCGCTGGCTCGTCGTCACGAGCGACGGCTGGCTGCAGCCCTGCTCGATGCAGTTCCAGCGCTTCCCCCTGCACGAACAGGCGCGCATGGTCCGGGAGTTCACGTGCAACAACACCTGCGACGAGTGCTACGTCTCGATCCGTTCCTACCTGGACAAGTCGTTCCCGCAGCTGCTCCGGGAAAACGTGTCGGATTTCTTTTCCTTCAAGTCCCGGGCGTAACGACGGCAGGATCCGGCGCGGCGCTCCCGAATGGGGGCTTCCGCGCCTTTTTTCGTCCCCCTTCGATCGGCCGCGCGGGTGTGGTACCCTTCCTTCACCCATGAAGGAGGCACCGTGAAAAGAACCTTGCTCTTCGTCCTCGTAGCCGTGTTCTGCGCCCCGCCGCTTGCGACCGCAAGCGAGGTTCACGACCGCGTGGTGCGCGGGGTCATCGTGCTCCGGGAGATCGCCGCGGCCCCCGACAGCGGCATCCCGCAGGACCTGCTCGACAGGAGCGCGTGCGTAGCCGTCATTCCCGGGCTCAAGAAGGGGGGCTTCATCTTCGGCGCCGCCTACGGCAAGGGCTTCATGTCCTGCCGCCTCGACAACGGCGCCGGCCCGTGGAGCGCCCCGAGCATGCTTTCGCTCAAGGGAGGAAGCTTCGGGCTGCAGCTGGGGGCCCAGAGCGTGGACCTGGTGCTGGTGATCATGAACCTGTCGGGAATGACCAGCCTGCTCAACAGCAAGTTCACCCTGGGGGCCGACGTCAGCGTCGCCGCCGGCCCCGTGGGACGGACCGCTTCGGCGGAAACCGACGCCTGGATGTCGGCCGAGATCCTCGCCTACGCCCGTGCGCGCGGGCTGTTCGGGGGATTGACGATCAAGGGGAGCTCGGTGCGCCCCGACCGGGACGCCAACCACGTCCTGTACGGGCGGGAGGTGAAGCCGCGCGACCTGCTGCTGTACCCGACCGACCCGATCCCGAAGGACGCCGAGATCTTTCTCGAGCAGCTCAACCGCATGAGCCCCGCCAGGGGAGTCCGCTAGCCGGCGCCGGCAGCACCGCCTCACATGGTCCGCGGGGGTTTGTGCCAGGGGGTCAGTCGCCGGTGCGGTTCAGGCTGTAGATAATCCGCAGCCCCTCCAGCGCCAGCCAGGGCTCCACGATGTCGATCGCGCGCGTCTCCCTGGCGATGGTCTCCACCAACGACCCGGTCCCGATGGTCTTCATCCCGGGCCCCAGCTCGGCGCGGAAGCGGGCGACCATCCCCTCCACCAGCCCCACGTAGCCGTACAGGAGCCCGGATTGCAGGGAGTGGGCGGTGTTGCGGCCGATGGCCGAGGAGGGGCGGGTGAGCTCGACCCTGGGGAGCTTGGCCGCCCTGCGGAACAGGGCGTCGGAAGCGATGCCGATCCCCGGGGCGATGGCGCCCCCGAGGTACTCCCCCTCCGCCGAGACGGCGTCGAATATGGTCGCCGTGCCGAAATCGACGATGCAGGCCGCACCCCGGTAGATGCGGCGCACGGCCACGGCGTTGACCACCCGGTCCGCCCCCACCTGTTTCGGGTCCTCGTAACGCACCGGGATCCCCGTCCGGGTCCCCGCGTCCACGACCAGGGGTTCGGCGTGCAGGTATTCGCGGCAAACGCGCTGGAAGGTGCCCGTCAGCGGAGGCACCACCGAGGCGATCGCGATCCCCCCCACCTCGCGGCAGGAGACCCCCGCGCGCTCGAGCAGCTGCGCGACGATGAGCCCGTATTCATCCGAGGTGCGCTCGTTGTCGGAGGCGAGGCGCCAGCGGGCGCCCAGCGTTTCATCCTGGAACAGGCCCAGGGTGATGCTGGTGTTTCCAATGTCCACGGCGAGAAACATGGCTACCTCCCGTTCCCTTCGAGCGCCAGGTTGTCGATCAGGCGCGTCCGGCCGATGCGCACCGCCAACGACAGGAGCGCCCCGTCCTCCACCCGGTCGAGTTCCGAGAGCGTCCCCGGGTCGGCGACGGAGACGTACTCCTCCTTTGCGAGCGGCTCCGAGTGGATTTCCGCCCGCATCGCCCCCCGCAGCGCCTCTCCCCCCCTCTCCCCCCCGTCGTACAGGGCGCGGGCCGCGCACAGGGCCCGGAAAAGCACCGTGGCCGCCCGGCGTTCCTCCGCGTCGAGATACGCATTACGGCTGCTCAGCGCCAGCCCGTCCGGCTCCCGGACGGTCGGGCAGACGACCACTTCCAGGGGAAAACCGAGGTCGCGCACCATGCGCCTGATGACGGCCGCCTGCTGGGCGTCCTTCTGCCCGAAGTAGGCCCGGTCGGGGGTGAAGGCGAGAAACAGCTTGGCCACCACCGTGGCCACCCCCCGGAAATGGCCGGGACGGCACGTCCCCTCGAGCGGGCGCGTGATTTCCTCGACCGTCACCCAGGTTTGGTAGCCCGGCGGGTAGAGGCTCGCGGCCGCGGGGGTCCAGACCAGGTCCGCCCCCAGGCTCTCGAGCAGCGCGAGGTCCCGCTCGCGCGAGCGCGGGTAGGCGCCGAGGTCCTCCCCGGGCCCGAACTGCGCCGGGTTGACGAAGATGCTCACCCCCACGGCGTCGCAATCGGCGCGCGCGCGCTCGACCAGCGACGCGTGCCCCGCGTGCAACGCCCCCATCGTGGGGACGAATCCGAAGGTCCCGGGCAGGGACCGGCGGATTTCCCTCAGCTCGGCAAGCTGTTCCGTCACCCTCATCGGTTCCCCTTCCCTTCCGTCGCGGCCCGCAGCAGCAGCCAGAGCATCCCGTTGACCGGGGTCGGCACCCCCCGGCGCGCCCCCTCGGCCGCCACCGCCCCCTGGATCGCGTCGCACTCGGTCGGCCCGCCGCGGAGCAGGTCCTGCAGCATCGAGGAACGGTTCGCGGCCGTGCGCGCGGCCACCGCGCGCGCCTCCTCCGCCGCGTCCGCGAACGGGAGCCGGATCCCCGCGGATTCGGCCACCCGGGCGCATTCACGCGCCGCGCGCACCATCATTTCCTCCGCCGCCGGACGCGCCAGCAGTTCCCCGTTCGGCACCCCGAGCAGCGCGGTCACGGCGTTGATGCCGCAGCTGACCGCGAGCTTCCCCCACAGGTGCGCGCGCACCTCCCCGGGGGCGCACCTGCGGACATCGAACCCCGCCCGCCGGAGGAGTCCGGCCGCCCATTCCGGCGCCGCCACGACGGTGGGCCCGCTCCCCCCCGCCCTCACGTGCCCGGGACCCAGAAGCGTGGCCCCCTCCGTGGTGACCCCGCCCGCGACCCCCGGGCCGAGCCGTTCGAGGTTGCCCAACCCGTTCTGGAGCGTAAGCGCCGCCCCCCCCTCCCCGAGTGCGGGGCCGAGGTGGGGGACGATCCCCGCTGTCTGCCACGACTTCACCAGCACGAGCACGAGATCGGCCGCCGGAACCCGTGCCCCCAACCGCGCCGTACCCACCCGGACGGTTCGGCTTTCCGCCCCCTCCTCGAGGAGGATCCCCCGGGCGTCGACGGCCGCGAGCGCCTCCGCCCAGGTCCCCACCAGGGTGACCTGGGCCACCCGGGCCAGCCGCGCTCCGAACAAGCACCCGAGCGCGCCGGTGCCGAAAATGGTGATTCGCATCCGGGCCCCCGATCCCGGCCGCATCAGTGAAAGCGGCTGGGCAGTTTGTCGTCCGCCTCCGATCCCGACTCCAGCATTTCGATCTCGCGCACCAGGTCGCGGAATTCCTGGGCGTCCATGGTGTGGGAATGCTCGGGGGCGGGAAACCGGCGCTCCCGCACCTCCCCGATATATTCCTCGAACGCGCGCTGCATTTCGGAGCAAAGGTTGGCGTACTTCTTCACGAAACCGGGGGTGAAGCGGTCGAAGAGCCCGAGCAGGTCGTGCACCACCAGCACCTGTCCGTCGCAGGCCGCCCCGGCGCCGATGCCGATCGTGGGGATCGACAGCCGCCGCGTGACGAGGCCCGCGACTTCCACGGGGACCGCCTCGAGCACCACCGCATAGCAGCCGGCGTCCTCCAGGATCATGGCGTCCTCGATCAGGCGGCGGGCCGCGGCGGACGACTTGCCCTGCACGCGCCACCCCCCCAGCTGGTGCACGCTCTGGGGGGTGAGCCCGAGGTGTCCCATGACCGGGATCCCGGCGGAGACGATGGCCTTGACGGCGGCCGCCCGCTCGCGCCCCCCCTCGAGCTTGACGGCGTCCATCCCCCCCTTCTTCATGAGGCTGCCCGCGTTGCGCAGCGCCTCGGAGGTGGAGCCCTGGTAGGTCATGAAAGGGAGGTCGGCCACCAGGTGCGCCCGCCGGGCGCCGCGCGCGACCGCGCAACAGTGGTGGATCATCTCCTGCATGGTCACCGGCAGGGTGTTCTCGTATCCCAGGACGACCATCCCGAGCGAGTCCCCGACCAGGATGCCGTCGATGCCCGAACGGTCGAGCGCCACCGCGGTCGAGTAGTCGTAGCCGGTCAGCATCGTGATCGGCTCCCCCCGCATCTTTTTAGCCTGCAGGGTGTGCGTGGTGATTTTTTTTCCTGCGGATGTGGAATCGCTTGAGGTCATGGCTATCTTCTCCTTTCGAGTAAGATGCCTGTTTGCATGGCTATCTCATACCGACAGGCAGCGCCGTTCCGGTCCGGCGGGGATCCAGGCGGCACCCCATATCATAGGCGACCCAAGGGGGGGTTGAGAAGAGCAAAACCCTCCGGGGCCGGGCACTCCCCGCCCCGCCGCAATAGTTGCGCCGGACGGCCGGGCGATGGGGTAAAATCAACACAGCCCGGGACATCGACCGATCGGCGCCGAGGAGGAGACCATGAAAGCACTGGTAAAGAAAGAAGCCCGGCCGGGGTTGCAGCTCGTGGACGTGCCCGAGCCGGAAATCGGGATCAACGACGTGCTCATCCGGGTCGACCGCACCGGCATCTGCGGCACCGACCTGCACGTCTACGAGTGGGACGCCTGGGCGCGGAGCACCATCCGCGTACCCCTGGTCGTGGGGCACGAGTTCGTGGGGGACGTGGTCGAGGTCGGCTCCAACGTCTCCGACTTCCGCCCCGGGGACATGGTCAGCGCCGAGGGGCACGTGGTGTGCGGCCGCTGCCGCAACTGCCTGGCCGGCCGCAGGCACCTCTGCAAGGACACCGTCGGCATCGGCGTCAACCGCCCCGGCGCCTTCGCCGAGTACATCTCCGTCCCGATGACCAACGTCTGGCACCACAAGGACACCGTCGACCGGGACGTGGCCGCCATCTTCGACCCGTTCGGCAACGCGGTACACACGGCGCTGGCCTTCGACGTGCTCGGGGAGGACGTGCTCGTCACCGGGGCCGGCCCGATCGGGATCATGGCCGCCGCCGTGGCGCGCCACGCGGGCGCCCGCTACGTGGTGATCACGGACCAAAACGAGTACCGCCTGGAGCTGGCGCGCGGGATGGGGGTGACCGAGGCGCTCGACATCCGCACCGACACGCCCGAGGAGGCGCAGCGCCGCCTGGGGATGCGCGAGGGGTTCGACGTGGGGCTCGAGATGTCGGGCAACCCCGCCGCCTTCCACTCCATCCTCGCCAACATGTGCCACGGCGGCAAGATCGCCCTGCTCGGCATCCCGGCGGTGCCGATCGAGATCGACTGGCACACCGTCATCTTCAACATGCTCACCCTCCGCGGGATCTACGGCCGCGAGATGTACGAGACCTGGTACAAGATGACGGTGATGCTCGAAAGCGGCCTGGACATCCGCCCGGTGATCACCCACCGCTTCCCCGCCGAGGAATTCGAACGGGGGTTCGAGGTGATGCGCACCGGCCGCTCGGGGAAGGTCATCCTCCACTGGCGATAATTTCTCCCGGCGCCCACATGTTCCATTGACTTCCCCCGGGGTTATTGCTAGTTTATTGCCCGTGCCATTCTGCTCCTCAGTAGCTCAATGGTAGAGCATTCGGCTGTTAACCGAAGGGTTGTAGGTTCGAGTCCTACCTGAGGAGCCAAAATTCAATCCGCTGATTTCAGCGGTTCTTGTTTAACGCAAGGCCCCGTGGGGTGATCCCCTCGGGGTCTCGTCGTTTCCGGCGTGCCCACGCCGACTTACGCCCGCCCGCACATTTACCCTGATTCTCCGTTTCGAAGCCCGCAGTCCGGGGGCCGGGTGCAACCCTGGTGGTTACGGGCGCTCACCGAAAATGTCCCTTCCGAATTCTCCCGTTCTCCGTTTTTCGACCCGCCTTGTTTAACAGCCCGACTGCAGCCGGACACCCGCTTCGACGTTTCGAACTCCCCTCCGGTAGGTATCTGCCGAAAGCCGGACCAGTGGGTCCGGCGCAAGCGGATTACCAGACAGCGGAAACAGCCGTGAGATCGGAGACCGTTGTGGGTGCCGGCGACATCGCCTTCAGGCGGTGTCGAACGGGCTCCAACGGCCTTCTCGATGACCGGCCTATCCAGTCCCGCGGCATCCATGACGGAAACCTTCCGCGGCCTCCCGCAAAAGGAGGACCGGATGCCGGCCAACGAACACGTCCCAATCTCTCTCGACGAGGTGATATCGGAGATCGCTACGATCCTTGCCCGGGGTTACATGCGCCATCGAGACGGACGCCGAATCGCCCCAGATTCCGGCAGTGGGGCAGAGCATGTGGCGCAAGTTGAAGAATCTGAGGCGTTTACGGAGAAACGCCTTGATATTCCGGGCCACCGAAGCCTTCATTCATTCACGAGTTAACGCCCTGAGATTGCGGTGCGGACGAACCGCCCGCCGGGGCGAAGCCCATGAACCAAGGAGGTTTCGGATGGAAGCAACAACGTATCAAGAGGTCCAGGGGCTCTCCCGGATGACCGTCGGAGAACTCCGGGACAAGTACCTCGAGGTCTTCGGAGAAGAGACCCGCTCCTACCATAAGGAGTTTCTGCGCAAGCGAATCGCCTGGCGCATTCAGGCCCTGGCGGAGGGTGATCTTTCGGAGCGGGCCCGGCGCAGAGCCGAGGAACTGGCCAACGACGCCGACCTGAGAACGCGGGCTCCGCGTGATCCGGTCGCCTCGGGTTCCTCCGAGGTCAAAGCGAGAACGGCGACCGGCCGCATATCCCCGTCGCGCGACCCGAGGCTGCCTTTGCCCGGAACTCTGCTCGCCCGCGAGTTCCAAGGCCGCGACATTGTGGTCAAGGTACTCGACAACGGCTTCGAGTTCGACGGCCGACGCTACAAGTCCCTATCCGCCATCGCTCAGGAGGTCACCGGGAGCAAGTGGAACGGGTTCCTCTTCTTCGGCATCGCCGATGCCGCGGCCAGAGGCGGGAGCCGCAAACCCGAGAGGAGGAACGAATGAGCAGAAACAATAACCGTGGCCGGGGAGAAGCCCGGGAGTCGGCATCAAGAACCAACGGGACGATCCGTTGCGCCATCTACACCCGCAAGTCCACTGACGAGGGGCTGGAGCAGGAGTTCAACAGCCTCGACGCTCAGCGGGAATCCGCGGAGGCGTATATCGCGAGCCAACGACACGAAGGGTGGGTGTGCATCCCGGATCGCTTCGACGACGGCGGATTCACCGGCGGCAACATGGAGCGGCCCGCCCTCAAGCGGCTCTTCGCCGGCATCGAGTCGGGCGACATCGACTGCGTGGTGGTATATAAGGTTGACCGTCTGAGCCGGTCTCTCCTGGACTTCGCCCGCATGATGGAGCTCTTCGACAAGCACGCCGTGAGCTTCGTCTCCGTCACCCAGCAGTTCAACACGACCAGCTCCATGGGGCGGCTCACCCTAAACATCCTGCTTTCCTTTGCCCAGTTCGAGCGGGAGATCATCTCGGAGCGCACGCGGGACAAGATGTCCGCCGCGCGCCGCAAGGGCAAGTGGGTCGGCGGGATGCCGGTCCTCGGGTACGACGTCGACCCGAAAGGCGGCAGGTTGATCGTCAACGAGGACGAAGCCGTACAGGTCCGAGGGATGTACCAGCTCTACCTGGAGCAGAGAGCCATGATCCCTGTCGTCCAGGAGATCGACCGCCGCGGTTGGCAGACCAAGCGGTGGACCACCAAGAAGGGTCAGGAGCGCGGCGGAAAGCCATTCACCAAAAACAGTCTTTTCCGGCTCCTGACCAACGTGATCTACACCGGCAAGGTTGATTACAAGGGAACCATCTACAACGGCGAACACAACGGGATCGTTGACGTCGATCTTTGGCAGCGGGTGCAGGATGCTCTCCGGCGGAACGGCAGCACCGGAGGAAAAGAGGTGCGCAACAAATACGGAGCGCTGTTGAAGGGACTGCTCTACTGCGCTCCCTGCGGCACGGGGATGGTGCATACCTACACGGCCAAGGACAACGGCAAACGGTATCGCTACTACGTCTGCCTGAACGCGCAGCAACGAGGCTGGGCGTCCTGTCCGACCAAGTCGCTCAACGCGCACGAGATCGAGACCGCGGTGGTCGAACACATCCGAGGCATAGGCAGGAATGAGGAAATCATCGCAGCGACGGCTGCAAAGGTTCGGGAAGAGAGCGGCAAGCGCATGGCGGAACTGGAAACCGAACAACGCGGCCATGAGCGTGAACTCAAACGGCTGCACACCAGAATCCAGAAGCTGGTGAGCGAGTCCTTCACCGCCGTCTCGAACGGAGGGGCTGCCATGGACCAGCTCGCCGACCTTCAGGATCGGATTCGAACCATAGAACAGCGGATGACCGCCATACGCGAAGAGGTCATCACGATCCAGAGAGAAACTGTTGATGAAGGCGACCTGGCCCGGGCGCTGGCGGTCTTCGACCCGGTCTGGGAGTCACTGTCTCCCCGAGAACAATCACGGATCGTCCGACTCCTCGTCGAGCGCGTCGGGTATGACGGGCGGGACGGCAGAGTGACCGTGACCTTCCGCTCACCGGGAGTCAAGGCGCTGTGCAGCGAGGCCGACATCCGCAGCCGGGAGGTGTCGGCATGAGGAATACCGCATCCGACGGGACCTGGCTAAGCCGGTTGGAGATCTCCTTCAGTTTCAAACCCAAGAACGGCAGGAAGAGCGACAACCATCCCCACGAGGCAGACCGAACCATCGAGCCGGGGAATCTGCCCCGCATCTCGAAGCTGATGGCCCTGGCGATCCGCTTCGACGGACTGGTCCGGCGCGGCGAGGTGCGGGACTACGCTGATCTGGCCAGGCTCGGCTATGTGACACGCGCACGCATCACTCAGATCATGAACCTGCTCAACCTGGCCCCGGACATCCAAGAAGCGATTCTCTTCCTGCCCCGGACGGTCAAGGGGCGTGACCAGATTAGGGAGAAAGAGGTCCGTCCCATTGCCGCCGTTGCTCACTGGTCACGTCAACGAAAGATATGGGCTAGGCTGACCGCCGAGCGGATGAACTGACGATCCGCTCAGGGCAACCGGCAGCTTCATTATGCCCGCGTCGGACCACCGGTCCTTCTTCTCATCCCCGCCGGCAATTCCCCAAACCTCCTGATTCATGTACATTTTTTATATTGACCTGATGCCTATCAGGTCGTATAATATCAGCCTGTAATGTGGTCGTAGTTTGCCCTGACTGGGCCCTGCGGCCATTGGCGTTCACAAATAAGCCATTTGGATGGTTGAGGATACACATGAGTCAAAAACCGCGAGGCAGACGCCCCGTTCAGGAAATAACAGAGCCGCAACGCCGTACATTGAAGGAGATCCGCCTCTTCACGAACCGGCGGGGGTTCCCCCCGACCATGAAGGAACTCGCGGACATCCTCGGCATATCGCACGCCAGCGCCCACGGCCAGGTGAGCCAGCTTGTCCGCAAGGGCTATCTGAAGCGCGAACCCCGGAAGGCTCGTGGAATTGCGATTGTCCGCGAACCCGAGGACGACATCCCTGATCTTGTGGCCGTCCCCATCGTCGGCCGGGTGGCTGCCGGCCAACCGATCCTGGCCGAGGAGAACATCGTCGGAAAGGTGCTGGTCGAAGGCGGGATCGCCCGGGCAGGCCGGTGCTTCGCTCTGGAAGTGACCGGAGACAGCATGGTGGACGCCGGAATCCGGGAGCGCGACCTGGTGGTGGTGCGACAACAGCCCGTGGCGGAGAACGGTGACATCGTAGTCGCGTTGTTGGAGGACGAGGCCACGGTGAAGCGGCTTTATATCCGCGGCGAGAGAATTGAATTGAGACCGGAAAACCGGAAGCATCGACCGATCCCCGTGGGGCCCGACGACGGGTTGCGCATCATCGGCAAGGTCGTCGCCGTCAGGCGGCCCGGCTCGGAAACGCAAACGCCGGGAACGGCCTGGCTATAAAGCACAAGGAGGAACGAACGAATGGCGACGTACAATCTCAGGCGTTTTGCCCATGCCGACGGCCTCAAGGCCATCGCGCGTGAGCATCTGTTGGCTCTGCTGAACCCTCACAAGCCCTACTTCGACGGCCGAGGATTGACGTTGCCGCCGCCGTCCGCCTCCGACGGCATCGATTACGACCAACTCGTCAATGTGCTCATGAACCCGGATATGGACACGCCTAAGGGCCTGCTCGACGCACTCTACTTTGTGCATGAGATGGCCACGCCCGAAGCCATGGACGTCCTCCTCCAAGAGGCGGAGAACAACGGCATCTCTCTCGACGGGAACCCGGACCCCACCGCGGCCGACGTGGCCGTTCAGGTCTACCTGCAGAACAAGGACCTTCTCGAGCGCAAGCACGCCGAGCAGTACCTCTTGAAGCCCCGGTCCTTCGAGTATTTTCAGACCGATACACATCCGATCCCCAAGTTCAAACCGCCGACAGCGAAAGCGCTCGTGGCTCTGGAAAAGGACCTCGACGATTGGTTCGAGAAGAAGAAGCGCGGCAGGGGATCGAAGGTCTTCGTTTACCCCAAGAAGGATTCCGTGTGGTTTCTGGTGCGTCACGGTGATCCGTTGCGGCGCGAGGGCAGCCTCGACGGCGGTCAGGCTTCGAGCGTCTTCTACCGTCCAGAGAAATACGACGTGCTGGTTTACGAACCGACCATCGGCGAGATTCGAATGCACGCTTGTGGAAAAGGGGAAAAGGACCTCTTCCGCCGGCAGTTCGGCCGCCATGTGTTCAGCAAGGAGGATTTCTTCCCTGAGACCGGCAAGTACACTCTCGATCCGCTTCGAAACGGCGGAGACACATCCATCGTCTGCACCGACGTGGACGGCATGGAATGGGTGCGGCTCAAGGAGATTCAGTTCTTCTGGGGTGGCTCCGAAAAGGAGACCGAGATACGCAAAGCCAACGACGTGTTCGCCGCCTACGCCGGGCGCGGCCGCACCATGCCCCAGAAGGCACGGATCATCCGGGCGAGCTTTCAGGTGAGATTCACCGACTCCAAAACGGCCAGGACCGTGACCATCCGCCCATCGAACATCGCGCAGTACACCAGGGACAGTGACGCCGCCGTGGTCGAGGACTGGCTCACGAAGCGAGGATTCATCCTTGCCGAGCAGGAAGACGATGACGAATAGGTCGACCGGATTCTGGCAGGCTCTCGAAGCCGTTCCGGGTGCGGCGGCGGTTGATGCCGAGTGGAAAGTCCGGTTCGGAAGCGATTATGGGACGGCGAAGGCCTTCCTTCGTCCGAACGGCAAACTGGCGTCTTCACATCCCTGCATGGTTCAACGCGGCTGCGGCTGTGAGCACGAAGTGGTCGTGCACGATCCGGAGGACATTGTCGCCGTCTGCAGGTGCGAACGTGGATGCGAGACCTTTGTCCTGCAGCGATCCGACATCGTGGTCTATGAGCTGGATCGTCCGGCTCTCGACACGGCGCTCGCCAAGGTCTTCGACCTGATCGAAGAAACCGACGCGGGAACCGACCTTCCCGGAACGACGCGCATCGGCGTTTACTCTCCATATGCCGGATACCGTTTCCCGGTCTACCTGACCATCCAGATCGAACCCGACGATTTCAGCGAGGCAGTGGATGGTCTCCTGGGGAGGAATAGCACGCCGTTCATTCTCTTGTCTCCCACACGGGAACTCTGCTCCGCGAAGGCGGAGAAGCGGCTGACCGACAAGCGGTCTGGCTTCGTGTCCCTGTCGGAAAGCGTTGCCATCGGTGACAAGCGACAACTTCGGCTTCTTCGTCCACTCGATGAAGTCCTGGCCCAATTCCGCAGTTCCAATCTTCCATCGCCGAAGGAAGGAGACTCCATGGTCTTCTTCCCCACACCACCGGATGCAACCTGGAGAGACGTATCGATCCGCTTCAAGGACGGGCATACCGTCTCGGTCAAAGCGAAAACGGCCGGAGGCGTGTTCAATTACACGCAGATGGGCATGGCCAACAAGAAGAACGGCGATCCCACCGTTCAATGGGATCTGCTCAAGACCTTCGCCGAGGAGCGAGGGGTTCTTGACTGGACCAGCAATAAGGCAGACCGGAAAAACCAGAAACGCCGCGAACTCCTCGCCGCCAACCTGCGCTACTTCTTCCGCATCGAAGGCGATCCCTTCCGCCTGACGGATGACGGAAAGGGCTGGCAGGCACTCTTCCTCATCTCCCCCGACGAATAGTCTGTTCTCCGAGTCAGCGAAATTTCGCTGGGCCTCCGGAAAAAAAATCAAAAAAAGTTTCCCCCCCGTAGCCCAGGCATCCGCCTGAAATCTCCGCATTTTCCTGTCCTTCGCCATCGACGCGCCGGGCCGTCCCGCCCCTCCCATCGAAATTTCGCCAAAGAGGGGTGACGGTCCGGCGAGACCCTCACCCTGGAAGAAACGCCCGGATGATCCGGGTGAACGCCCCCTGGGAGGTCCATTCGCCGGACCCGCCTCCCAGGGGGCTTTTCGTTGATGCGCCCAAGTGCGCGAAAGGAGGTCCGGTATGACGGATGTCGTGACAAAGGCGGCCCTGACTCCTGCCAGGAAACGCCTGGTCGAGCTGATGCAGGAGGTCAACTACGGGCGGATCGAGGGACTGCGCGTCCAAAACGGCGAGCCGGTCTTCGATCCCCCGCCCACCGTGCTGCGGCTGTTTCTGTTCGGCAAGGACAACGGGCCGAACGAATCCCGCGGCAACGACGGCTTCGCTCTGAAAAAGAAGGTGGCGGAGTTGTTCGAGGTCTTCGACCGGGAGCGTTCGCTCTCGATCCAGGAACTCATGATCGACAACGGATTGCCCGTCCGCATGACCGTGGCGGACGCGGTCCGGGTCTGATTCAGACCCGGCCATAGAGCACGGTCCATCACCAGACAACAGACTGGCCGCAGAGCGGAGGTCGTTGTGGGTGTCGCCGATACCGGCGTACTCGCAACACCTCCGCTCGCATCGTTTAGAGCGGTCGTCCCGGCATTGATCGACACCCACACGAGCTCCTCCTCGGCCCCGAGGAGGCTCAAATGGGTTTCGACAAACGCTACGAAGGAATCGACGAGTATGCCGTTCAGATCATCAAGTACAAGGCGAGACAACTGGTCGGACGGGTGGGCTTCACCGAGTCCGACCGCGAGGACCTGGAGCAGGAGATGCTGATGGACCTGCTCCAACGCCTGCCCAAGTACGACCCCGCCCGCGCCCAGCGCAACACCTTCATCGCCCGCGTGGTGGAACACAAGATCGCCACCATCATCGAGGCGCGGAAGGCCGGACTGCGGGATTACCGGCTCTGCAATTGTTCGCTCAACGACCGCTTGGAAGACGAGGAAGGCGGCTCCGTCGAGCGCATGGAGACCATCGATCAGGAGGATTACCTGCGCCGCACGGGCAGACTTTCACGCCCTGCCTCCGAGTTGCGCGATCTCTCCCTCGACGTTCGCAAGGCAATCGAGAAACTTCCGCCCGAGCTGCGTGAGCTGTGCCGGCGTCTCGATACCGACACCGTCACGGAGATCTCCCGCGACACCGGGATTCCGCGGGGGACGATCTACGAGTCCATCAAGAAGTTACGCGCGATCTTCGAAGACGCCGGACTGAGGGACTACCTCTGATCGTCCGACGGTCCGGGTCCGCCTCCGGTAGGTATTGACCGGGTCGGATGCATGGAAGGCGTCCGAGAGGTCGCCGAAAGCATCCGGCCCGGGCGCGCCCTCCAACAGACCTTACTGAACGGAACGGAGGCAAGATCATGAACCGAGAACTTTACCGATACAACTTCGACTCCAAGGTCCCGATCCGGGACATCGAGGAGTCTCTGCTCCTGGCGGTGCTCGCCGCCGAGAGCCTTCACGGTCGGTCGCTGGTTCGGCTGGACGCGTCCTTCTGCCTGGATTCGCACAAGCGCTCCTGCGTCGTGGATGCAGCGACCGAGGTCGGCCGCGCCATCGCCCGCATCTTCACCGGTTTTCTCACCCGAGAGTTCGGCGAAGAGGCTTTCCAAGTCGAACGCGTGGGTGACGGCCCGGTGATCGGCCCCGAACTCAAAGCCACGGGGGCCGCCTGATGGAATCGAAAACGACCACCACCTATTCGATGTGGAGCCTGTTCCGCAACTGCCGCAAGGCATGCGAGTGGCGCTACATCCAGGAACTGGTTCCCCTGGAACGGGACCACAACCTGGCCTTCGGCACGGTGATCCACAAGTGCCTGGAGATCTGGCACGGCGGCAGGGACCTGGGGGCAGTCCTCGATTTCATCGACCGGACCTACCCCAACCGCGCACAAGAGGAGGACCAGAAGCGGGACTGGCACCTGGCCGCAGCGATGATGAAAGGCTACGCGGCCTGCTATGCGAGCGAGGAATTCGATGTCGTCGCCCTCGAAAAGACCTTCGAGGGGAGCATCGTCAACCCGGCCACCGCCGCTTCATCCAGAAGCTTCGTGCTGGCCGGAAAGGTCGACGGCGTCGTCAGGATCGGCGACGAGCATTTCCTGATCGAGCACAAGACCGCCTCGCAGGTGGATGCGGACTACCTGGAGCGGCTCTGGACCGACTTCCAGATCGTCCTTTACTCCCGTTACGTGGAACAGACGCTCGGCATCCGCATCGCAGGTGTCTTCTACAACATCCTGGTCAAGGCCCGTCTGCAACAGGGATGCGGTGAAACCGAAGCCGAGTTCGAGGCGCGGCGGGCCGATCTGATCGCAAAGTCCAAGACCGGCAAGTGCAACGCCAAACGCAGACTGCCGGAGAGCGACGACGAGTTCCAGGCACGGCTGGCCGCCAAGTACACCGAGCCGGGCATGTTCCACCGGGAGATGCTTTATCTCTCCCGTGACCGGTTCGAGAACCTGCAGTCCGAACTCTGGGAACTGACCCAGGCCTTTCTCGACGCGCGCCGACGCGGCGTCTTCTACCAGAACACCGCCTTCTGTTTCCACTACCGCCGGTCCTGCGCCTATTTCCCGCTCTGCCGCGCCGACGGCAGCCCGAACGTCATCGAGAACTTTTACCGCAAAGTCCCCCCGCACGAAGAGCTGCGGGACGAGACCTCGTTCGAAGAGGCTTCGGCTTTTTGAGGACCCCATAGAAAAGGAGAACCGACATGTTGCCTACGAAGAAAAGTCCCCCCAAGCAGGATCACGCCGATCTCACGGTGCTGGTATACGGCCCGAGCAAGATAGGCAAATCGACCTGGTGTTCCCGGTCCGAAGGCGCGCTGTTTCTCGCCACCGAACCGGGGCTGAATTCGCTGGATGTCTTCCAGGTACCCATCAGGAGCTGGGAAGAGTTGCTGGCCGCCTGCGGCGAAATCGCCGAGGGCAAGCATCCGTTCAAGACCGTCATTCTCGACACGGTCGACAACGCCTACCGGATGTGCAGCGACTACATCTGCGCGAAGTTCAAGATCGAACACGAGTCCGATCTCGGCTACGGCAAGGGCTGGGCGCTGATCAACAACGAGTTTCACCGTGTCCTGACCAAGCTGGCCTTCCTGCCTTACGGACTCTTCCTGGTCTCCCATTCCCAGGAAAAGGAAATCGAGACGCGGACCGGCAAGTACATCCGCATCATCCCGACGCTCCCCGACAAGGCCCGCAAAATCGTGCTGGGCATGGTCGATTTGATCCTCTTCTGCGATCTGGAAGTGACGAGCGACGAGAGCGGCAAACCAGTCTACCGCCGCGTCATGCGCACCAAGCCCAGCCCCCACTACGAGGCGGGCGACCGCACGGGACGGCTTCCCGACACCATCGACCTCAATTTCCAGGCTTTCATTGAAGCGTTCAACAGGCCGGCGGCCGCGCCGAGGGCGAGTGCCCCGCGGTCGGTGCCGGCACCGGGGGACGGGCAGGACAAGAAGCCCGCACCCGCCGGTAAATAAATCCCATAAATGGAGGAACAGACCATGCAGAACGAAGACTACGGACATTTCGACGAGCCCCGCGGCCACGAGGACATCGACCTCGCACAGTTCGACGACGATTTCGCACATGCCGAGGTCGAGGAACGCGAGTTCGAGACCATCCCGGACGGCAAGTACCAGGTGAACGTCGAGCGGGTGGAACTGACCCGTGCCCAGACCTCGGGAAACCCCATGCTCAAGTGGACGCTGCGAATCCTCGCCCCGAAGTTCCGGGGAAGACTCCTGTGGCGCAACAACGTCATGGCCACCCGCGAGAACATCAAGTGGCTCAAGACGGACCTGCACACCTGCGGGTTGAACCTGGACAAGCTCTCCGAGCTTCCGACCAACCTGGAGAAGCTCATCAACGTCAAGCTCGAGATCACCAAGCGCACGCGCTGCGAGAACGAGAACGTCTACATCAACCGGCGCATCGTGCTCGAAGACGGCGGAGACGAATACGACTCGGCGGCTCGTAACGCCCTGGCCCCGTTCTGACGTGAACCGGGTCACCGTCGTCGTCGACACGCGGGAGCAGGAACGCTACACCTTCGACTCCGGCTGCACGGAGGTCGTCCGCCGCGTCTGATTGTTGCCGAATATTAGAGTTACTGGTGACACACGACTATTACATCCGAAATTGCTGAATATCGCCTGTTCTGCCAATCGAAATCGATCCGACGCCCTGGATTGTTTCCACAACCGTCTAAATATTCACGCACCTTGGCTTCCATGAGGGGCTTTGCTCGCTTGAGTTTCCACGAATCAAAGTAGTTCCTTTGGTCAACGAGAACGAGGAAAAGGCGATTGGAGGCGTCAAATCGACGTTCACCTTGGTTCTCGTAGAGCCACCTAATTAGCTCCGTCGGGTCCTGATCGATTTCAGTCACGAGCACATTGCGGAAATCTTGCAACTCGGCGATGAGGCGACTACAAGCATCAGCTGGATGGTCGGATACTTTCGCCCACAGGTCTTGTAGTAAAGCCGCATTAGCCAGATCTGCTGCAATAGGCAGGCCGTTCTCGCGTGCAGCCCGTTTCAGTAGCGTCAATTCAGGTCGCTGATTAGCGGCTTTGCGTTTCTCCGAGAGATAGCCCTCGGGCAAATATGTTACCTTCAAATCAAATGGCGTGTCGCGAACAAAGAAATCAATCTTCTTCACGAGGCCAACAGCAGGTAGTACGTTTGTGTGATCTTTGAAAATATCCTCGATAATAATGGATGTCCAGTGGTTATACCAAGAGCAGATCACATACCCGCGCATACTTGTGAGCAATTCGTTTTCGACGCAGTGGCATAGCGTTTCATAATCAGTGATCTTCTTGACGTAGTTGTCCACGATGGTCTTTTCGAGGCTGTTTTGGTGGAGCCCACCCCAGTTGAATTCCTGTACGCGGTAAAGCTGGTTCACCAACTCCGCTTCGTTGGCACGCCGTCGCTCGCGCTCTTCATTGTAAATGCCACGGGCACATGCTTCAATGACTGTTACGTCGATGTCAGCGTCAAACGCGACTTCGAACAGTTGTCGAGCACCGACATCCGGTCGTGGAATGTCCGCCATCCGAAAGAGGCGTTCGAGATACTCTGTGCGATTGAGAGACCGAAGCTTGAGAAAGCGTCGCCCCTCAGAATCGGCGACAAGCTCGTTCAGTTTGTCCTGGCGGAACAGAGTATCAGCTTCGTGGAAGGTCAGCGGCATGATTATTCCTTTGGTCTAGGTAAGGTGAACATCCATCCGGGAATATCGGCAAGCGAATGAGCCGTGACCGCTGAACGGGATAAGACCAGCCCGTAATCCGTGCGCAATGCTCCCTTGCGATTATCCTGAACAACCGATGCCGCTGAATAAACCAGCGGGAAGCAGCCACAGTATGTCAGACCCGCAACACCCGCACTTTCTGAAAAACTGTTCAGAAACTTCCAACTGTCCTTTGTGCGTGCGTTAAAAAAAAGCACCAAGAAGCCGCGATCGCTCAACTTGCAGCTCGCGATTTGCAGAAACTGCGACATCGCCTGATTGTATTCTGGCGTCTTCTTTCCGCGTTCCTTGGCGTTCGACACGACGATTTCCGAGTCAAACGGTGGCTCTTCGCCAAGGATGATGTTCCATATCTCCGAAAGCTCCAGATACGGAATCCGGTCACCGTGCGGCGGATCGGTAATGATTAAATCAACCGACTTGTCCGGTATTTTGGGCAAAACTTGCAGTGTATCGGCGTTGAGCAACGCGTAATCCGCGCTACCCTCGCAGACCGAAGCTAGATTGCCCGCTGTGGCATCGCGGTTAATCGCTTCCGATTTGGCCACCGCCTTGACGAGCTTCTGGACACGGCGCTCGAAGCAATTCCACACATTCACTTCAAAGTGTTGCTCTGGCCGCCAATAGCCGATAACCCACGAACCAACTTCCATCCGATCGCTACTCGCGCCGGTCGTCTTGCCCCGACCTGTAATGGCGAAAACCATCTTGCTCATCTGGCCTACCGCTGCCGTCAGTGAAAGCCGCATCGGCTCCTGCATCTCGGGGGCTAATTCATCAATCGCTGCGAGCAACAACTCAATGTTCCGGAGCGCCCGTCCAGTAAAAAGGTCTTTCAGGGTGAGCGATGGGGACGAATTGATCCGAGAGTTTGTAAAAAATCGCGGCGATCGCAACCGCTGCGGCTGATATGATGCAAATCGTTCCGCGAGGGCGATATCTTGATCCCTCGGGGGCAATTCCACGCGCTTGCGGCTCCCCCCATTCGTCACCCAGACATTTTTCATCGCACCGTTGTGCCAGACGTAATGTGTTGCGGGTTTCTTCTGGGCCGTCGCGTAGCTTTCGCAAATCACTTCTTTGGCGAGGGAAGCGACGCGCGTGAATGCCTCTTCCACAACACAAGCGGACGGTGGCGACACGAGTAGTTGTGCGATTCTGACGGCAGCGGGATTTATGTCCACGCCGATGAACCGGCGCTTCAACTGGACCGCTTCCAGAGCGGAAATGCCCGATCCAAGAAACGGGTCAACCGCAAGTCCGCCTTTCGGGCAAAGTTGCTGGATGAGATAGCGGTTCGGTTCAGCCGGCTTCTTGCCCCAGTACTTATGGAATGCGTGAAGCCCGCGATAAGCCGCCGGTTCCGCCAGTGTACTAGCAACGGATGAAACGTCAAATCCTGGAAAGGTCAATTGCGTCGTCATTGAAGGATCCAATATTCTCTGTCTACAGTACTGCCATGACGGTGTTGCCTAGCTTGGCCTTCGCCAGCCTTGTTGACGGCGATGACGCGGAATTCCCAATCCTTGCCGCACTCCTGATTCTCTTTCATTGTTGCCTTTGCTCCAGCAACGCCAATTTGCCCGCCTTCAACCATTCGTCCAGCTCCTCCGCGTCGAACCGCCATTCCCGCCCCATCTTGTGGGCGGGGATGTTCCCCTTGCGGGCGAGGTCGTAGAGGGTTGACTTGCCCATCTTCAGGTATTTCGCCGCTTCTTCCACTGTCAGCCAGTTCGTCATGGCGTTTTTTCCATCTCATCAGTTTCCATCACTCACCGGTAATATATAGCAGCTTTCGGCAGAAATGCAAGCGCGAAATCCACGCTTCGGCGGAAAGGCTGTCCGGTCGGTAAGTATCGGATGGTCTGGTTCTCATTCTTGGAGCGGAGCGCGCATGGCATTCGAACGTCAGGACAACGTGAGGGAGTATTACCGGCGGATCACCGAGGTCGACATCGGTATGGTCGCGCGGGAACTGCTCGGCGCTCACGTCCTGCATGAATCCGACCGCCTGCTCCAATGCGACTGCCCGAACCACAGCAGCCAGTCGCACCGGTCCCTTCATGTCATGCTCGACAAGCAGGGTTGGTATTGTTTCGGCTGCGGCGTCGGCGGCGACGTGCTCCAGCTCGTGGAGTTCATCCAGTCGGGCCGGGTGACGCGGGGCCGGTCCGGCCCCATGCCGGAGAGCCATCAGCGTGCCCGCGATTTCCTCGCGGCCAAGGCAGGCCTGCCGTCTTTGGCCAAGCACGGACTCTCGCCGGAGGAACTTGCCGAAGCTGAGGCCCTGCGCCTGGTCGAACTGCGGGTCCATGAGGTGTTGACGACCCTGGCGGAACACTATCACGGGCGGCTCAAGGACAACCACGAGGTCCTCGAATGGCTTCGGTCCAAATACGGCTTGTCCGCGGAGACAGTCGACAGGCTCCTCATCGGCTATGCGGACAACGACGGCGATGAAGGAATCGTCAGGAACTTGACCTGTAAGGAACGCGGTTTTTCCCCGCGGGATTTGGCGGCATCCGGCGCGTTCCGTCCCACCAACCAAGACGGACTTGATCCGTTCTTCGACCGGCGCGTCGTGTTTCCCTACTGGAGCCGCGGCCGCGTCGTTTTCATGATCGGACGCAAGACACCGTGGACGCCTGACAAGCCATGGGAGCAAGGAAAATACAAGAAGCTCCCGGTCCACGACGAAAACACCCGCAAGCACATCGCCCCGTGCATCGACAACAGCCACCTCTACAACGAGGACTGTCTGCTCGCCGACCCGGAGCGGTTGATCATCACCGAGGGCGTGACCGACTGCATCTCGCTCATGGAGCATGGCTTCCCGGCCGTGTCGCCGGTGACCGTCCGTATCCGCGAGGCGGATTGGGAGCGGCTGCTGCCGCGTCTTCGCAACGTGAAGACGGTCTATGTCTGCCAGGACAACGAGATCTCTCAGGCCGGGTTGAACGGCGCACTCAAGACGGCGGCGGTCCTTTCCGAGCACCGGATACAGACCCGGCTTGCGCTTCTCCCCCTGGATGAAAGACGCGAGATCGCCCGCCGGGAATTGCGGGAGCGGTTCGGTCTCGACGCCGCGGTGGGAGCCCGCGAACTGACCAAGCGCCTCGACGGCCGGACCAAGGAGGAAATCCGTGAGGCCGAGCGCCTGCTCTCCGAAGCCAAGATCGACGTCAACGACTACTTCGTGGCCGGTCACTCGGCCCAAGACTTCGAAGAGTTGCTGGCAAAGGCCGAGACGCCATTGGAGTTCGGCATCTCTCATCTACCGACGGACGTCTCGGAAGAGGAGCGCAACCGGCTGCTCGAACCGATCCTGCGCGAAGCCGCATACCTCTCCCCGCTGGAGCAGAACCGCCATCTGAAACTCATTCAGGAGCGGTTCGGCAAGACGGGACTCTCGCTGGCCACGCTGCGCGAGCAAGTGCGGGCGGTGCAAAAAGAGCAGCGGTCCCAGGCCAGGCAGGAACGGAAGCGGGAAAAGCGATCATCGGATGCATCTCCCGGATCGTGCCGGGCACGGATCGAGGAAATCCTGCTTGCGACCGAAGAAGAACGCGGCTCGCCCGACTTCACCCTTGCCGCCGAAGCCGCCTACGAATGGTTCGCCGCCCACGGAGCCAGGTTCTTCCGCACGCCCCAGGGCGAACCGTTCATGTTCTTCGAGGACACGATCCTGTGGATGGACACGCCCGACCGGGGCCGTAAGCGGCTCTACGCGTCGCTCATGTACAAGCACACCGGGATGGTGCAGACCACCGGCGGCGGCAGGACGTTCTACGAAGTGCTGTCAAACCTGGCGGTGGAGCGCGGACAGGTGCGGGAGCATTTTTCCTGGCTTCACACTGACGTGGCCAGGGAAACGGTCTACTTCAACCTGAACAACACCGACCACGAGATCGCCAAGATCACTCCGGAGGGAGTCGAAATCCTCAAGAACGGCGGCAACGCCGACGGGGTCATCCTGGACGGTTCGCGGAAGATGGCACCGATCCGCTTCCTTGCCGACGCCGATCCCGCGGAAGCCGACCGGTTCCTGGTGGAGCTGTTGCTCGACAATCTCACCTGCGCGCCGGGGGATCGGGTGCTGATCCTCTCTTGGCTTTCCTGCTTCCTCCTGATCGATTTCGCAGGCACGCGGCCCATGACCCGGTTCGAAGGGCCAGCGGGATCGGGCAAGACAACCGCGAGCAAGTTGATCTCCGCGCTGCTCTACGGCGAGCCCCAGCAGAAGAAGAGCACCGACGCGGCCAACTACACCGACGGCTCGCAGAACCCGCTCATCGTCCTCGACAACATCGAGGTCAAGCAGATGACCGAGGACCTGACGACCTTCATCCTGACCAGCATCACCGGCATCGCCAAGGAAAAGCGCAAAAGCGGCACGGACACCGAGACGGTCATCGAACGGACCAAGTGTCTGCTCAACACCACGGGCATCGAACCCTTGGGAGGGGAACTCGCGGAAATCCTGTCCCGCTCGTTCATCATCCGGTTCGATATGGACGAGCAGGCGAGCGACTGTTTCCTCGAAGCCAAAATTCTGGCCGCCCTCCGGGAGCACCGCGATCTGATCGTCTCTTCCCTGATGAAACGCACGAGCCACCTGCTGGCCATGCTCCGGGCCGGCGCTCAAGAGAAGGTTATGCGGCTTCTGCACCGGAGCCTCGGAAACCACAGCAAGCGGCGATGCAACGACTACCTGAGTCTCATGTACCTGATGATGCTCGCCGGGGAGCAACAGGAAGTGATCGACCGGGCGCTGGAGGAACTCCATCCGCAGTTCGTGAGCCGGATCGCCACGCTCAACAGCGTCAGCCTCGAAACCGCCCGCGAGTCGAATCCCATCGCCACCTGCCTGGCGGCGCTCTTCAAAGCCTACCGGCACGCACTCGATGCGGACCGGGAGAGCACCGCACTGAACGTCGCCAAGACCAACAAGGCGGCCTTCCTCGAACGCTACCAGCTCGATTTCCGGAGCGAGACGACCGTTGAGGGCGCTCTGGCCCGCGATCTGTTCGTGGCCGTCAAACGGCTGTCCAAGGATTTCGGCCTGTGCTTCAACATGAACTCGGTGCAGCAGTTCGCCCAGCGTTTCTCGAATGACTTGGACACCATCCGCCAGGCCGGGTTCGAGATCGTCGTCAACCGGTCGGAGCATTCCATCCGGCGCACCGCCACCTACGACATCACCTACCTCGTCTGATTCTTTCCTCTGACGATGCTCTCCCGTGCGAAGGGTACCCTTCGCAAACCGCGAAGGGCCTTCGCACCCGTATACCTCGTCATATCAAGCTGTTGCGCCGACACTGCGAAGGTGCGAAGGGTTTCAGGGGTTCACCCCCCCCTTACTCAGAGAAAATATCGCTTGTCGTGACCCCGTGTCTCCCGACGGACCACCGGTTGTTTTTTCGGTCCGCGCGGGAGTGATTCTCCCGGTACCCTTCGCACCTTCTCCTTCCTTCTTCATATCTAACAGCAATATCAATCATCTACAGCACTGCGAAGGCTCCTGCGAAGGTTCGAGCCGCATTCATCGACCTTCGCACCTTCGCATCCCGACGGCACGGACCCCGCTCCGGTAGGTATCCCATGAAACGGAAACCACACGATTGGAGCAGGGAACGTGAGCCTTCTCGAACTCATGATGCAACAGACCGCCGGAGGATCGGCCCCGGTCGATACGAGCAATCCGTCGGTCGATGTCTCCACGCCGGAGACAACGGAACCGTCTGAGCGCAACGGTCCGCAGGAAACCGCCGATCCCGACGGCACCGCCCTTTACGCGGCCACGAACCTGGACTCCTGGGAAACCGACAAACCTCGACACTTCGCTCGGGACGTGGGCATGGACGGCATCTGCTACCGCCGTCTGGACCCGGAATACTACGCCTGGCTCCGGCACAAGATGGCGCTGGCCAAAAAAGCGCTGGAGGCGGGACGACTCGATTCCGCCGCCTTCGACGGATTGCGAACCCGCTTCAACGACATCCATGCATGGGCTGTCGCACGTTTCGGTGAGAACGAGCTTCTCGCCGCCGTTCGGAGCCTCGATCCCAAGACCTATCCGCCGCCGGCGATTGACCCGGCCGCCCAGAGTCGTCCCGCTTGTGCCGCACCCGTCTCTCCGGTTGCATGCCCCCCTGGACCGGCTGTCGAGCAATACCTTTACCCCAAGGACGGTGAGTGGCGTTTCACGGAGAAGGTCCCGCAATCGGCCATCGACAAGGTCGATGCCATCCGCGACCAGGCCATCTCCCTCGGCTGGTCCGAGGCGCGGCTCTATCAGAACCGGGGACGGTACCGCTTCCCCTGCGGCGAAGACTACGGTCTCGTCTGTTTCGTCGATGCCAACGAACGCATCGGCGAAGTGACCCGTCACTACATCGAGATCATCGGCCCGCCACCGCGGGAGAACCGTCTTCGTTTCCACAACCCCGACGTGGATCAGCCATGGCTCAAGAGAACGAACCCCAAAACATGAAACGGCCTTACGCCAATGCCAGGGATGTCCTGCCGCCCGAGGTGCTCGACACCGTCCGACGGCATTTTAGCGGTCTCCTCTGGGTGCCGAGCGACGTGGGCTTCTACGAGGAACGCCGCAAGCTCGTGCTGGCGCTCAAGGATCAAGGCGTGCCCACCCGCGAAATCGCTCGGCTTTCCGGCGTCACGTCGCGTCGGGTGCGCCAGATCGTGGCTCAGAGCCGCGAGGAATCCATTCCGACGCATCGCGATCCGCTCCGGTAGGTATCGAGGGGGTTTCCCCTGAAGAGGGCGAAATTCGCCTTCCGCCCCGAACCCCGAGATGCCGAAACGAAAAATGCGGTGACCATGGCAGACGACAAGGCCCAAGACAGGATCGGAAAACACGACGCGGGTCAGCTCAAACGCTGGCACCGCAACGCCGCGTCCGAGCAGGAGGTCCGCAAGACGGCCAAGGCGCGGACCGGTAGCGGCGCAGTCCCTGGCAACCAGAACAGCCTGCGCCACGGCATCTACGCCGACCGCTTCCTCTCTCCGGAGGAGCGTCCTCTCTTCGAGGCCATCATCGGCCAGCTCTACCAGGACTTCGTGTTCAACAAGAGCTCGGACTTCATGCAGGTCGAGCTGGTGGCGGTCTACTTCCTCAAGCTTGGCCGTGCCCAGGAGTCCGGCGACTGGGACGCCGCCGAGCGGCTGGACCGGATGATCCGCTGTCACCTTAAGGACCTCAAGGCCACCAAGATCGCCCGTGAGGGCGAAGCGTCCCAGGGACCGGAGACGACGCCGGCCGAGTGGGCCACAGCCCTGCTTGAGAAGCTGGCGGAGTCCCAAAAAAAAACCGGCCCGAAAAACGACCGCAAGAGGGAAAACACGGAAATGAGGTCGGATAACACCACCGCCCGCCATGCAGCGACCCGCGAAACACGCGGACTTGCGGCCAGCCCCGGCCTGGGAATGTCGGATAAGACGTGTTCTCTGACATTCCGAAGCCGCCAGTCACCGGAAGGTTCTCTCAATCAATGCTTCCGCCCGGCTCCCGAAGGCTCCGATGCTGCCCGCATCATTGCCTGCGGATGTGTTCGGGGACGCGACTGTAGGCGGACTGTCTCTTTCCTCTGTCATTGCCTGTCCGAAGGCGGGAATGGAAAAGCGGCCCGGGTGGACCGCTTGGCTTCCATGGTCGACGGCGGATCAGAGGCGCTCGATGGCGTCCTCCAGCGCGCCGTCCACGAGGTGGGTGTAGACCTGGGTGGTCGACAGGTCCCGGTGCCCAAGGGCCCGCTGGACCACCAGGATGTCCCCGGTCCGGCTGTAGAGGTGGGTGGCGAAGGTATGACGCAGCGCATGCGGACTGAGCTTCTTGTCGATGCCCGCAGCCCGGAGCCAATACTCGAGCCGCCTGGCCACCTGCCGCTCGCAGAGCCGCTCCCCGCGGTTGGAGAGGAACAAAGCCCGGCATTCGCCGTCGCCCCGGCGTCGGCGCTCGACCAGGTAACTCCGCAGGAGGGAGCGCAGAGTGGACTTTAGAAATTTCACTTGCGGGACGGAGCCCTTGGCGAGCACGCGGAGATGCTTGGCGTCGAGGTCCACGTCTTCGATGTCCAGGTCGACGAGTTCCTGCAGCCGGATGCCGGTCCCGAGGAAGACCTCGATGATGGCGCGGTCCCGGATCGCCAGGGAGGATGCCCTGCCGCGAAGTTCCTTGAGCAGACGGCGCTTCTCGGCCTCGGTCAGAAACTTGGGGGGAGTCCGGGGAAGCCTGCGAAGGGTCAACGACCCGGCTGGATTCTCCCGGACGATTCCGTTCCGCTCGGCCCAGGTGAAGAACGACCGGACGGCCGCCTTGAACCGGTGCATGGAAGCCGGCGACCGCACCCCGCCCCCGGCCGAAGTCGTCACCTGTGGTGAGGTCAGCGCCTCGTCGATCATGGGGCTGGTCACCTCCTCCGGGACGATCCCCGGATGCCCCCGGAGGAGAGCCTCTGACAGGTATGAGAGGTCGCGCAGGTATGCGCTGATGGTGTTCTCCGAACGTCCTTCGGCCGCGAGCCTTCTGCCGAAGGCCTCGAAGGCATCATCGAAACCGCGTCCCGGCGGGACAGGTTCAGGACTGCTCAGCCGCCGGAGCCTCGATGCTGTCGTGTTCGTCATCGCGCTGTCCTCCTTTCTTGGCGCTCCGGCCCATGGGTGTGTCCTTGGGCAAGGGCAGTTTGTCGATGCGGCCGGTCTCCTTGGCCCAGATCAGAAACATGCGGAGCACCCGCTTGGTCTTTTCAACCGTGGGCGCGGAGCGCTCCCGCCCGTTGGGCAGCTTGAGCAGCGCATCGGACTTGAAGAATTTTCCCACGTGCGGAATGAGGACGCTGGACAGCTTGCGCTCGGAACCGAAGAAGGCCTCGATCTGCTCGAAGTCCTTGCCGTAGGTGTAGAGCGTCCGTTCCTTTTTCCCCTGGGTCCGCAGGTGTTCCAGATAGGCCTGGGCGGCCTGATGCAGGGTCTCGTTCATGACTTGTTCTCCTTTCGTTCGTTGAGTTCAGGTTTCCCGATCCGGATGGTCCCGGCGTCGAAAACGCGCATTCGGCACCTCCTTTCAAACGGCTCAAGTCCTTGTAAATCAAGGCTCTACGCACATTCACATACAGGCTTCGCGTGCGCCGGAAGTCAAGGCGTTCCATGCACATTCCAGCGAAACAATCAGGCCCCGGGCGGGCCGGGAGGAGAATCATGAGAAGACAGGTCGAAACGATCCTGAAGGCGCTGTTGGCGGCGAGTCTGGCGGCATCCCTGCTGGGTTGCGCCGCTGCCAGACCGCCTCAGCGGATTCAGGACGCCATTCACACGGCGAACCGCTACATGCCCGAGTACGTGGCCGAGGCCAACAAGGCTCTGGCCGACGCGGAGCACCCGGACCGGGAGCGCCTGGTCGGCATCGGCGACCGGCTGGCTGCGGTGATAGAAGCCCTGGACCGCTGGGCTTCGGGGCAGGAAAAGACGCCGGAGGAGGATAAGCAATGAAGGAAATCCTGGAACGGAACAGCGAGGCCGTCCGCGAGGCTGGACGTCAACTGGTCGAGATCGGCGCGGAGCTGGCTGCCGGGAAAATCGACGACGCCCTGGCCCGGCTCGATACCGCACGGCAGGCTTACCCCGAGTGGGAGGAGCTCGATCAAGCCGCGGCTGATATCGACGGGGTGATCCGCGACCGCGAAGGGATGCTCGCCGTTCAGCACATCCTGGCCGAGATCATCGGCACGGTCCTCGGGTCGGCCTTGAGGTCGAGGATGCCCTGATGGCCCGGATATCCGCCAAGGAGCGCAGGCTGGCGGAGACCCTGGCGGACCCGGTCCTCTGGGGGCAGGGATATCTGCGCAACCGTGACGGGGGACAACGGGTCTACTGGCCGCACCAAGCCGAGGACCTTCTCTGCCCGGACAAGAACATCATCCACCTCGACGGGCGCGATGTGGGCAAGAGTGTCTGCATCACCACCGATGCCCTGCATTTCGCCTTCACCAACCGCGGCTGCCAGGGACTCGTCGCCGCGCCCCACCAAGGGCATCTCGACACGCTGATCGAGGAGATCGAATTCCAGCTCGACGCCAACCCGGACCTCATGGTCAGTGTGGCTCTCACCAAATACGGCAAGCCCAAGATTCACCGCAAACCCTACTTCCGGCTCGAATTCACCAACGGCGCGATCCTCTACTTCCGTCCCGCCGGGGCTTACGGCGACGCTTTCCGCTCACTGCATGTGGACCGGGTCTGGGTTGACGAAGGGGCGTGGCTCACCGAGCGGGCCTGGAAAGCCCTTCGCCAGTGCCTGAAGTCGGGCGGCAGACTGCGCATCTATTCGACGCCCAACGGGCTGCGTGACACGACCTATTACCGCTTGACCGGCTCGACCCAGTTCCGGGTGTTCCGCTGGCCTTCCTGGCTGCACCCGGCGTGGACCCAGGAGCGCGAGGCCGAGCTGCTGGAGTTCTACGGCGGCCGGGACAGCGCGGGCTGGCAGCACGAGGTGGCCGGCGAACACGGCAAGCCTTCCTACGGCGCGTTCAACATCGAGCACCTCAATCTCTGCCGACAGGATGTGGTCGTGTACCAGAAGGTCGTCGTCACCGGCGAGGAACTGCGCGGCTGCGCCACCGAGGAGGAATCCCACGACCGCCTGGAGATGCTGCTCAATCTCATGCCGCGGACCGGCGTCTTCTGGATCGGAGGAGATCTGGGCTACACCAACGACCCGACGGAGATCGTCGTGTTCCAGGAGATCGAACTGCCCGAGCGCAGGATCGTCAAACTGGTCCTGCGGGTCCGTATGGAGCACGTGGCCTATCCCCACATCGCCCAGACCGTCGCTCTTCTGGACCGGTATTACACAGCCGCGGGCATCGGCGTGGACAACGGCGGCAACGGAATGGCTGTCGTACAGGAACTGCTGACCCTGGACAAGTACAAGGACCTGGCTCTCCAGGGGCGGCTACGCGGTTACGACTTCGGGGGCATGACCACCCTGGCCGTGCGCGACGGCCACGAGGTCAGGAAGCGGACCAAGGAATTCATGACCAGCCTTATCGCCGGGGCGCTCCAGCGACGTCAGCTTGTGTTCCCCATCGACGACCTGGAGATCGAGGATCAGTTCACCACCCACACCTACACGCTGCACGACGGGCGCATCGTCTATTCCAAGGGCAACGACCACGTCATTGACGCCGTGCGCTGCGCCATGCTGGCCCGGGAGCAGTCCGTCCTCAACCAGGTGGGCGAGGAGACGGTTTCCTTGGTGCCGCTGACGACCGACCCGGTCTTTATCTGAAGTACATGAACAAAGCCCCCGCGGTTCTTCGTGGAGGTGTTCGACTTGACGATAATGTGCAAAACCCAGGTTTTCCTCTGGGTTCACCGTGTCAAGGTCAAGTGTTGCCGACTCCCGCTGCCACTACCGAACAGCCCGCCCACCGACGTTCCTTCCCCGCCTCCGGTAGATAACCCCAGGGGCGGGCTTTCCCCGCCACACGGCGCGAATGTCGCGCCCACAAGGGCAAGAAACCGAGAGGACCCCCGGTGGAAACACGATCCAATCCGACATCCGACAACCCGGCATCCGGATCGGGCGCTGAGCCGACGCCGCTTTCAGCGGACGGTCTGGTGCTCGTTCCTCTGGCAGCCGCCGCGGCCTTGGACCCGTCCGTGTTCAGCAAGGTCAACGCCTCCGAAGCGATCCCGGCCTCCTGGGAGGACCGGGCGCGCAAGGCCTGGGAGTACTACCTCGAAGAACCGCTGGTGAAGAACTGCGTCAACTCCTGGCGCACCTTCGCCGTGGGCGAAGAAATCAAGATCGCGGGCGATGACGAGAAGGTGAAATGGGAGGCCGTGGATGTCGCCGACCGCCTGAACGTCTCCGAGTTCGTCAAGGACATGATTCTCCAGCTTCTGGTCAAGGGCGACGCCGTCGGATTCAAACGCTACACCAAGGACGGCAAGGACCTGGAGGAACTGGTCTGCGTCAACCCGGTTTCGGTCAAGGTCAAGTACGCCCAAGGGCGGCTCGTCGAAGCCCGGCAGACGCCGGAAGACAATCCCGCCGCGGACGAGGGGCTGGACCTACCGGTGGAGCAGGTGCTCCACCTCAAGTGGGACGCGCCGGCCTTCTCGCCGCGGGGCAACTCGCTCGTCCTTCCCGCGTTCCAGTCCATCGAACTCCTCCGCGATTACCGCCGGGCCGAACAGGCCATCGCCAAGCGCTGGGCCACGCCTTTCAGGCTTCTCAAAGTCGGCGGCGCGTTCGGCCAGAAGATGGTCATGCCGGACCAGAAGATGCTCGAACAGGTTCGGGACATGGTCAACAAGATGGACCTCAAGAGCGGCTTGGTCGTACCCTTCTACGTCACGGTCGAGACCCACGGCACCGAGGGGCAGGTCCTCAACGTCGAGGACAAGGTCAAGGAAGTGAAGGAGGACATCGTCGTGGCGCTTGGCCTCTCGCGGTCGCTGGTGACCGGGGACGGCCCTAACTTCGCCACGGCATCGGTGAGTCTCCAGAAGATGCTGGTGATGATCCGGGAGATCAAGCAGGCCGCCCGGATCATCCTGAACTGGATATTCAACGACTGGCTGGAGCTTAAAGGTTGGGAAGACAAGACGCTCCAGTTCCTGTTCAACGACCTCGATCCCTCGGACGCGGTCGATTTCAAGCGCCTGCTCATCGAGCTCTACGACCGCAAGCTCATCAGCCGTTCGAGCCTGCAACTGAAGATGGACCTCGACCCTGACATCGAGGCCGCCAACCGGGAGACCGAGAAGCGCTCGGTGGACATGCTCGACGAAAAGCAGATCAAGCCCATCGTCGATATGGTGACGGCCGGGATCATGGGCGTCGAGACGGCCCAGGAGATGCTCGGCCTCGACCCGGCGAAAAACCCGGCTGGGAGCCGCGCCGAGGCATCGTGGGCCGGACTGTTCGCCCGAGCAAGCGTCGCCGCCGTCTGTGACGACTGCGCGCATTTCGACGGCGATCTCAACCACTGCCGGGTCCAACGAAACGAAACCACCTTCGACACCCCGGTCTGCCGCTTCTTCGACCCGAAGACCGCCGCGATGGAACACGGCCCTGACCGGAAGGAAGAACCGACGTCTCGGCAGGCGTCGTGTCGGGAGTGTGGGGGATGATCGGTGCGCTCGCGGCCAAACGTCCCCTCTCCCAAGCCGAGGCCATCCGCCTGGCCACGGAGAAGAGCGTCCGCGTCCGCAATCTCTATACGGAGCAAACGGTCGCCGAACTGACCGCGATGCTCGCCGCCGCCGAGGAGGAGGTCCGCCGCGCCATCCTGCGCTACAAGAGCCTCGGCTCTCTCCCGGATAACAAGCTCGCCGCCCTCGAAGGCCTCAAGAAACTGCAAGCCGACATCCAGGAGACCACGAGCCGGCTGCACCGGGAGCAGACGCTGCTTTTCCGGAAGACGGCCAAGACATCCTTCCGCCAGGGCGTCTACCGCGGCATCGACGAATTCGCCGCGGCCCAGCTTCCCCTCTACCGCGACTTGACCCCGGAGGGTATCGACAAGCTCGCCGCCCGAGTGTTCTCCCTGGTGGACACCGATGCCCTCGATTTCATGACCAACTACAACCTGGTCCTGGCCGGCGACGTCAACCGCGAGCTGGCCGACGGCATCAAGCGTGTCGTGATGGGCGGCGTCGCCACCGGCAAGGGCGTGGAGGACATCGTCCGCGACCTCGGGCGCGTGGTGAAAGACCCTGAGTCCTTCCGCTACGCCGGTTCCAAGGTGTTCACCAAGGCCCAGTATCGCATGGAGGTGATCGCCCGCACGGAGGTCCTGCGCGCTCACAACCAGGGGCGACTCAAGTTCCACGACCAGGTCGGAGTCCGGAAGCTCGAATGGATGACCATGGAGGACGAGCGGGTCTGCCCGGTCTGCGGGCCGCTGGACGGCAAGGTGTTTGACACGAACCGCTTTCCCCAGCAACCGGCCCATCCCAACTGTCGCTGTACGAGTGTGGTCGCGTGGCCCCTGGTGATCTGCGGAGGTGAGCTGGGGGCGAAAGCCGCGGCTGAACCCGCCGCGTGCATCATCCCGCCACAGACCATCGAAGAGCAGGCCAAGGCCAAGGCGGCGGAAGACGCGAAGCTCAAGGCAGCCTTCGAAGGCGGGCAGATCGCCGACCTGAACACTCTGAGCGTAAAGCAACTCCAGACCCTGGCCAAGCAGAACGGCGTCTCCATCGCCCGGACCAAAGCCGACTTCATCCATCTGCTCGACGCGGCGGAGCCGGGCGTGGACCACTCCAGCCTCGCCGGAGCCGCGCTCGACGCCAAGCTCAAACAACACAAGATCGGCCTGCTCCGCACCAAGGACGACCTGATTCAACTCCTGGCGCAGCAACAGGCGTCCCTCAAGCAGGCGCAGCAACTGGCGGACCAGCTCAAGAAGATTCCGCCGAGCGGCGGGCTGCATGACCTCACCGTGGTCGAACTCCAGGAGATGGCCAAAGCCAAGGGCGTCTCCCTCAACATGACCAAACAGGACGTGATCGACCTGCTCGACGAGTTGGAACCCGGCGTCGATCACAAGGCGCTCCAAGGCGCGACCCTGATCGACGCCAAGAAGAAGCACCACATCGGCCCGCTCAAGAACAAGCAGCAGCTTGTCAAGGCGCTGGAAAAGGCGGCCGGTGAGGAACTGGCGGAAAAGGCCAAGAAGGAACGGCCTAATATTTCAGAAGCCTGATTCGATTATTCTTGGCCTTGTATTTTTCAATAATTCCCTGCTCCTCCAGTGCATTGAGACAGCGCATCACTCGGCGCTCAAAAGTTTTGCGAGGATTACCGCGTGTCAATACCCCCACTTCCTTAAGTATGCGAGACGTCATGGAATGCAGTGTACATGAATGATTCGGGCACTTCGCTAATGCTGAACGGATAGCTGTTTGTATTTCCTCGTTAGTTATTTCCTCCACTCGGCGTCCTGATGGACTGAAGTTGTTATCGGAATCGCAGGATAATATTTCTCCATCGTCGTAATCGTTTTCATCATCGTCAGCAGTATCGCTGTCGAACCCACTGAGATCATCATCTTTCAAACCGTCTTCAGTATGCGTATTCCTTTGCCGTGATGCTGAAAAGATGCCCCTTTCCTCCAAAGCTTGCCACAGCCCTGCAAGAGCACCGTCTTTATTGGAGTAAAAGGCCGATTCCCTGATACGATAAAACTCCCATCCGCAACGTTCAAGTTGCCGTTGGCGTTGCATATCAGCCTCGTAACGCTCAGCGCCGTGCCAATAGTCTCCATCACACTCGACAGCCAGCCGCGCCTGCCCGCCCTCGACTACGAGATCAATACGCTTTCCCGCAACTTCATACTGTGGAAGCACAGTAAAATCACTGCGAAGAAGCTCCAAGGCAACGTCGACCTCGAACCAGCTTTCGAATGGCGCGGGAGGATTCACTACGCGCCGATTATCATACGAAGCTCTCCGCTCCAGCTCGTTCCGGTCGATACCGGCAATCTGTAGTGGTCTTGTGTTCTCGAAAAATTCGAGCAACCGCCGCCGTAAGTCATGCACACTAAGATCATCACAGGTAACCGAATGGAAAAGAATCATTTGATCGCGGGCCCGACTGGCCGCGACATTGAAGCGGCGCTCGTCCGCTGGTTTCGTCAGAGGACCAATTCTTTCGTTGCTGGCCGCTACAAGCGACAAGATCATGATGTCCCGCTCGTCGCCCTGGAAGCTGTAGGGATTGCCGCAGACCAAGCGTCGTCGTTCCATTTCCTCAGCCCCCAATTGTTCGAATAGTTGGTTTTCGATCAAGGCCGCTTGCGCTTCGCCTTGAAGAACTACTACGCCCATCGTCTTGCCGTCGTACTGGTTGTCGCCGCACATCTCGACAACCCTTTGGACGATGGCTTCGGCTTCCGGTCGATTGATTATTCGGTTATTTGAACCTTCGCGATACCCGCCGTTCACAAAAACATGTTCTAGCGGCGGTAACCGGTTAGGGCCGTACTGCCTCAATGGAATCAGCGGCGTATCCGAATAGCACAGGCTGTTGCTGAAGCGAATGATCTCCGGCATACAGCGGAAATGTTCCCGCAGCGTGATACGTCTGGTTCCATACCGAAGTTTCCCGTGATCGAATAGGCTGCTCTCAATATCGAACGACGACCTGAATTGGAAATCGTGAAGAAACTCTTCCATCAAACGATGAACCGCATCGCGTGGTAAACCCACGGCATCCGGACTGATCTGTTTGTCGTCTCCAACGATCAGTATTTTTTTACCGAGATAGAACAAGGGAAGCGCTTCGACGCCGCATTGCGAAGCCTCATCAACGATAATCACATCGAACATGCCCGGTGCCGGATCAACCGTGTCCCAGACGCGATGGAGTGGCATTACCCATGCCGGAACCGCCTCACGGCATTTATTGAGGTGTTCTTGAGCCTCGCGCCGGTGGCGCGGCGCATGCTTACCCGTTCCCTTGCCAAGCCTCCGCATGGATTGTTGCCAAGCTTCCATGTGTCGGCGATGGTCTTCCTTGAGCCGCGAGAAACAGAACGACCAGGCGTGGATGGCGGCAAGCTTCGCGATAATGCTGTTTATCTCGTCCTCGATTTGTTTGGCGCGCTTGGCAAGTGCCGAAACGTCTTCCTGCCGGATGTAATCCTCGATCCAGTACCTCGCCTGCGCCCAATGCCAGGCATCGCCAATACGCTGGATTCGCTCATCCCAATAGGACTCGTTGTAGGTTTGTTCCAAGGATTTCGTTAACTGAGGGAGCAAAAGACGCAACTTCGAGAGAGATTCGTCCATCTTTTGAAGACTCTGGCGCTGCTTTTCCAAATCCAGCATCGTGTTCGCACATAGTGCGAACTTCTCAACGTCGCGGCTGCGAATTGCAGTCAGCAGATCGTTTGTCACGGGATGCACATCGTCCTTGACGGCCATACGGGAAATTTGAGCCTCAATATCTTGGATTGCCTTGGTGGCAAGCCGCTTACGAATACGGGCCGATGCAAGGCGACACGAGAAGACAATCCTTTCAATTTGGGATTCGTCGGCCCATAGGGGCTCGCCCATGTCCGGGCACTGGCTTATCGCTTCCCGGCACTTGGCTATGATATCTTCGAGCGCCAACGCGTTTTCGAGCGCATCGTACAACACCTTGAGGGCGGTCAGTTGAAGAGCATGCGGCCCTTCAACCTTTTCACTACGCCCTTTCCAGAAACCCCATGCCTTTTCGCATTCAATACGGACGTGTAGCGCATCGGCAAGACTTGAGAAATGCTCGACGGTGGAGCATGGGCGTCCGCCAATCTTCACGGTCTTGATAACGTATAATCGCTCTTTCACCGGTTTGGACCGAAACAACCACCACCCCAGTTTCCCGCCATTCTCCATGTGCTCTTTCAGTTTATATGCGTCTTCATACAACGATCTGATATCTGTAGTGTCCGGGAATTCGATTCGCGTCTCGTCGGCGGACGCAACGATTTTTTCAATCGAGGTAATAACGTTCCGCGTAACACGCAAGAGTTCATGCCACAGGGACGAGTTTCCGCATAGAATATCGCGCAAGGCGTCGCTCATCCATGAATGTGGCATTGCGAGAAGTCTTCTTCGAGTGTCCCGAAAAAATGAGAACGTGTTAAGAATTGACTCAATGCTCGAAGGATTGCTCCTTGCCAGCAGATCGGCTAACCGATCGTCGACCCCACGCGATGCGTTCTGCTCTTCTTCGATTGCGCTTGCCTCATTCCTCACGAGTTCGGCAAATCGCTCTGGGGATGGCAACGTCTCAGGCTCAGGCCATGGAAGGCCCAATTCCTGGCGCTTCTCTGGTGTGAATTGGCACAACGCTTCAAGAACGCTTTGCAGATCGTTTGCAGATATTGGACATATCTTGTCTAAAGGAACAGTATCCGTAAACCATTCGTAATCGGCTCGATCCCGGTTCACGACCTCAGCGATTCTGGCCGCCGTCCCACGATAGGCTCCCTCCGCGATGGACTGGGTATGCGTTTCGGACTCCCGGATGTCACGGAGCCGCCGGTTGACCTCCTCCTTCTTCTCACGGAGTTTCCGCAAGCGTTCCTCAAGTTCCGTGCGCTCTTGCTCGGCGTGGTCCTCGTTCCATTCCTCATTCTTGCGAAGAATGCCGCTAACACTGGATTCGAGAGAGCGGCGTTCCTCAAGTCCGCTGCCAAGAAGATTGATACATAGTGGCCGCAACTCATCAGGTATAAGTCCTTCAAGAACCTGAAGGGCACGCGGCGTTTTCGCCGTGATGAGCGTTCGCTGTCCCGTGGCAAGCAGATGGCAAATCAGATTGGTAATGGTATGTGATTTTCCGGTGCCCGGCGGTCCTTGCACGAGTACGCCGCTTGCAGTTCGAATCTTGTCAACAATGCGGCGTTGCTCATCGTTCGATGGTTTGGGGAAAAAGATTTCATCAATCGAATGCAGCGTTTGCTCTTCCGGCCCATTTGGCAATTCGAGGCCGTCCTTCGGACGGATTTCCGCGAGGTCCGCGAATTCGCCGGGGATGTCTTCGCCGTGCTCAATTTGTTCCTTGATCCGTTTTAAGGTTTCGGTAAGACCTTTAGCGGAACGCTTTCGCAGGATCAAAGCTGGAGCATATTCCACTATGGGCTTCGCCGAGGCGCGGACGTTTTTCGCTTCCAGCGAGCTGTCATAATCGCCTTGTGAGCTGATCGAATGCACCAAGGCTTGAAGGACGCCTTCGACACAGCCTTTTTCCCAAGGATCGTCTTGGGCTGCAGCCAGTGCCCCCTTCGCAGTCTCCTCAGCGCGTGCCGGTTGTTCCTCGATATCCAGCATATCCAGTTCGGGGCGCAGCTTGGCACCCTCTGTGTGGGGACGGACGGTGAATTTCCCCAAGCGGGCCTCAAACTCCAGAATGGCGTCGGCTACAACCAAATGACGCCGGACGCGCTGCCCGTTGGGCGTCTGCCATGTCAGCAGCCCCATACCGAGCACCAATTCGTATTCCTCGCCGAGCCGAAGTTGCTCCTGATGAATGGCAAAGAGAGCGGAATAGACCTTGTGGACTTTCTCCCATGAATTGTGTTCTTCCGTCCACGGCAGCCATTTGTCTTCGACATACCGATCCCATGCCTGTTGAATCTCGGGATGCTCTTCAAGATGTTCGGTGTGCGGGATGGTTTTTGGCTGGTCCGAATCCTCGCGCCAGTCGAGGTTTGGGATTTGCCGGGTAATCTCTGTGAGGAGTTCGGGCAGGTCGTTCTTGTTTCGGAGCGATGGAAGGCTCACCCAATCCTTGCACTGAGCGGGAACCACGGGCAATTCCGGCTCCCGCCGATTCTGTACTTCCAGCCATTCATCCGGCTCGTGTTCCTCTTCACGTCCCCATGCCTGCGTGAAGCAATCCCGCTCATGCGGAAGATCCGATATCCAAAGTACTTTCTCGTAGTCGGCAATGTCGCGGATCAACTTCGTGCGCAATGACGCCAATCGAAGCAGATAATCGACCAATCGAACGGCTTTTTCATTCGAGCTTTGAGCTGAGGAGGGGTTCATTCCGTTCCTCCGGTTTGCTCCTTATCCGCCGCTGGCCTCTGACTCTTCATCCATTGGTCGATTTCCTCCCGGTCGAAGCGCCATTGATTGCCGACCTTGGAAGCCGGGATGTCCCCGTCTCGGGCCATGCTATACAGCTTCGTCCGGCCCATCTTCAGGTATTCGGCCAGTTCCTCTATCGTCAACCACTTTGTTCGGTCCATTGGAATCCTCTGCTCATGCTCGCGTCCTCGCCACACGACGATAAAGAATGATAACATCCGGCACATTCCGTGTCAAACCAAAAAGTCGGGCCGCATCTCCTGATTCCCCCTCCGACACTTTTCGACGGTCTCCGGTAGGTATCCAAGCGACAGGGCTCTCGGCCTGATTTCGGGGTTCACCCCGGGCACGGGCCGACCGCCCACCGGCATCAACCGGATTTGTCGCGACATGACCGGAGAACCGAATGGAGCTTTTCGCAACCGACCGTGACCGGCTGGCGTTCCTCCTCGAAACGGACGCCGCCCTGGACCTGGACTTCGAGGCGCTCGAGGCCCAGGCCGAGGCGGCTGCCGAGGAGCCGTCGCCGGAACAGCGGCCCAAATACATCACCAACTACATCGGCTCCAAGCAGAAGCTGGTGGATTGGATTTGGAAGCACACCCCGGACGGCGTGGAATCCGTCGTCGACGCGTTTTCCGGTTCGGCGGTCGTGGCCTACATGTACAAGACCAAGGGCCTCAAGGTCATGGCCAACGACCGGCTGCGCTACTGCCACCACGCGGCGCGGGCGATCATCGAGAACGACAAGGTCCGGCTCTCGGATGACGAGCTGGAGGCGCTGCTCGCGGATAACCCGAAGGCCGGAACCTTCGTCCGGGACAACTTCAAGGGCATCTTCTTCGCCAAGGGCGTCCACGGCCTGATCGACACGATCCGGTCGAACATCGACAAACTCTCGGGCTTCAAGAAAGACATCGCTCTCTTCGCCCTGGGCAAGACCTGCATGTCCGGCAAGGGCGGCTTCGGGCATTTCTCGTCGTCGACCCGCTACGGCAAGCGCGAGGACACCCCGGAGGAATTCAAGGAGCGGCTACGCAAGAACGTGGCCCGCATCAACGCCCTCGTTTTCGACAACGGCAAGGAGTGCAAGGCATCCCGCAAGGACATCAACGACTTCCTGCCGGAGGCCAAGGCCGACCTCGCCTATTTCGATCCGCCTTACGCCACGGAGTTTTCGACTACCAACTACGAGAAATCCTACCACTTCGTGGAAGGACTGATGACCTATTGGGAGGGGCTGACCCTTGTCGAAGACTCCAAGACCAAACACTACGAGACCGACCACAAGACCGTGACCCGCGCCAACGCCGCGGAGTTCTTCGAGTCCTTCCTCGGCAATGCCAAGCACTTCCCGCACTGGCTCATTTCCTACCGGGACCATGCCTATCCGAACGAATCGGAAATGCGACGGATCATCGCCTCCCTGGGACGGGATTCGTCGATGCGCTCCCACGATCACCATTACGCCATCACATCCCGGCACGGCGAGGCGTCCCACGCCAAGGAACGTCTGTTCATCTGCCGCAGAGCCGAGGGCGCGGAGCGGTCCGCCAAGGCGTCCACAGAGGACAGCCTGCGGGCAGAAGCCGTCTGGGAGGAAACCGAGAACGAGGTCCGCTACCGCGTCCGGAACCCGGACGAGTTCGAACCCGACAGCTTCCGCCGCAAGCCCCTGGAGGGCGTCGACGGCGTGGCGATCATCATCGGACGCTTGAAGAAGGAGTTCGTGCCCGAAGGCGGCAATCCGCGCTCCATGGTGCTGCAGGCCTACCGGTTCGTCCGCAAGACGGAGAAGAACCCGGACGGCTGGACCATGGAAAAAGCCAAGGAGTGGATCGACAAGCACGAAGCCGGACGGGCAGTGGATGCCGCCCTGCGCGTGGAGGAGAACCTGATCGCTCTGGCGGATGCGCCGCTGGGCGAATCGCTGGACCTCTTGAGCTGCCAGGCCGGGAAAGCGGAATCGGTCCGCGTCACCGGTTTTATGGGCAGCAAATACCTGATGCTCGGCTGGATCGAAAGCCATGTCCCCAAGGACGCGGAGAGCATCCTCGATGCTTTTTCAGGCGGGGCCAACGTCGCCTATCACTTCAAACGCAAAGGGCTGAAAGTCATCGCCAACGATCTCCTGCGGTATCCCCACCATCTGGCGCGGGCCGTGGTGGAGAACTCCAGCGAGACGCTGAGCGACGAGGACGTGGACCGAATCCTCGCCCCCAATGCGGACGCGGGCACGTTTATCGTCGATCACTTCTACGGCTATTACTACACCAAGCCGGTGCTCCGGTGGCTCGACCAGGTCTGGGCGAACATCCAGAAGCTTCACGGCTACAAGAAAGATCTGGCGCTGGCCGCGCTCGGCACCACCGTCAAGGCGAAGAGCGCCTTCGGTCAGTTCTCGCGGTCCAAGATGCACCGCAAGGCAGACCTCGACACGGATGCCAGCCTGGAGCAATCCCAGCTCTCCAATCCGCCGCTGTCCAAGTTCATCGAGTCGTTCCGGCGCTCGGTGAGCCAGCTCAACCGGCTGGTCTTCGACAACGGCAAAGAGTGCAAGGCCTTCAACCTGGATGCGGCCGAGGCGGTCCGGCGATTCGGCGCGGACGTTCTGTATCTGGACCCGCCCTACGTCACCGAGTTCGGCAGCAACGATTACGAGGACTCCCTGCATTTCATCGAGGGTCTCATGACCCGCTGGGCGGACAAGGAGCTCCAGGACAATCCCCGCCGCAACTATCCGTCCCGGACGCGTTACACCAAGGAATCGATTCGCTCCCTGATGGAGACGATGGCAGCCGACGCCCGCAGCAAGTACGGCACGGTGCTCCTGTCATACCGCGACCGGGCTTACCCGCGGGAAGAGGAAATCAAGGAGATATTCGCCGAGCACTACGGTCTCGTCCGTGTCCGCGGCATGGAGGTGGACTACAACATCGCCAAGGACATCGGCCGGGAAGGCAAGCACGCGCGGGAGTTGCTCTTCGTCGCTTCCAAATCACGCGGTGCGGCGCGCTCCAAAGCGGATACGCGGGCACCGGCGGCATGTCATACCTCGTTCCCCGTGGAGCTGTCGCTCGATACGTTCGCCGGGCTCCAGACCGAAGCGGCGGCATTGGACCAGGCCGCGGGCGATCCGCAGTTCACCTTCATCCTCTGCCGGGCCGGCACGAACAAGAACGGCGACCACTTCACCCCCGACGAACTGGCCGCCCGTTACATGACGGCGGTCAACAAGAAGATCGACCTGAAGCATTCCCAGGATTTCACCGACATCGTCGGCGGCATTGTGGGGGCGGATTACGTGGAGGACGAAAGCGGCGGCCGGATCGAGTGCGCGGGCGAACTCTATGTCTCCGACAGCCCGCACGCGCAGTTGGCCTACAAGCTCATCCGCAAAGGAATCATCTCCCAGGTCTCCATGGAATGCGACTACGAGGAAGGCGAATGTTCGGTCTGCGGTAAACGGGTCGCCTCGAAGAGCGACTACTGCGTCCACCTGCGCAAGAACAAGGGCGGCGAGCTCCAAGGGCAACCCGTCTACGAAATCCTCCACGGCGTCACTTTCACCGGGCTCGGGCTTCTCGACCGCAAAGGCGCGGACGAGAACGCCCGCATTCTGAAAGTCGCCGCGGCGGAAAACGATGGTTCGACAACCCACTCTGAAGGAGGTCCGACAATGGACGAGAAACAAAAGGATACCGAGGAACGGGCGGCGGATGCCGCCAAGAAGAAGGACGACGGCGGCGGCGGGACCGCGTCCGATGACAAGACCCGGCTCAAGGAACTGGAGCGGGAGAACAAGGAACTCAAACAGCAGGTTCTCGCGCTGCAGAAGCAGCTCGAGGAACTGGAGGCGGAACGAAAAGCCGCCGCGAACCGGAGCCGAGCACAGAAGCTTCTGCGCAAGATCGAGAAAAACGGCCTGACCTTCGAGTCCGACGAGGAGCGCGAGCAGGAGCTGATCCGCTTGGCCGGTCTTTCCGACGATGCCTTCGCCGCCAGCGAAGCCGCTTTCGAGCGAATGCTGAAGGCCGGGCCCCGCGCTAACGCCGACGACAAGGACGCCAAGGACCGAGGAGCCGGAGCGGAAACCGCGAAGGCTTCATCCGGCGGTGACGATCCGCCCCTGCGCAGCGACGCGGGCGTCCGTCCGAAAGACGTGGAAGACAAAAAGACGAGCCTCGAGGACCGGCTGAAGAGCGGCTTCATGGCCGCCTACCGGCAGCGAGTGGCGACGGCGACCGGCGAACCGGTTTCGACCAACTGACAAAGGAGGAATGACCATGGCTTTCATCAATCCCAATCACCGGGGCCTCGCATACGGCGACGGCTACCTGCAGGGCGACGGCCAACTCGGCCAGGTGGTGAGGATCGTCGGCAACGACCTCTTCGCCGTGAACACCACGCCGACGGCCAAGTCCTTCGGCATTCTGATCAAGGACTACAAGAACGGAGAGATGCCCGGCATCTACTGCATGGGCGGCGTCTACGAGACCGACGTCTTCGAAGGGACCGTGAATCCCGGCGACGACCTGAAGGTTTCGGCCAACGGCAAACTCACCGCGGGCGTGCAGGCGGGCGAGGAAGTCATCGCCCGGGCCGTCTCCGTCTCCGGCGGAACTATCAAGTTCCGGATGCTCATCTGATTACAGGAGGAAAACGATATGGAGACGATCCGCATGAACGTGCACAGCCAGGAATACATGGAGACGATGGCGCGCCTGATGTCCGAGGCGCTGCAGTCCCCGGAAGGGATGCGCGCGCTGGCCGCGGCCATCGCCGAACCCATCGAACAGGAAATCAAGCGCAAGGAGATCTCTTCGCTCCTGCTCACGAAGCACACTCTGCCCAAGGGAGAGCGCCCTCTTTACCAGAAGAAGCCCAAAGTGAAGGCCTACTGGATTTCCACCGAAGGCGAGGCTCAGGAGCAGGAAGTCGGCAAGGACGAAGTGGAGTTTCCCACCAACCGCATCCACTCCGCACCCATGGTCGACGTTTCGGTGCTCAAGAACGGCAATATCGGCACCCTGATGGACATCCAGACCTCGGCCGCGGACGAAATCCGCAAGGAGATCGACAAGCGGACCATTACGGTGCTTTCGGCGGCGGTTCCCGCGGCCAACACCGTGGAGGTGACCGGCGCGACCCTCACCGAGGAGGCGCTCAACGAGGCGATCTCCATCATCGAAGACCTCGAGTTGACGGTGAAGTACATCGTCATGAGGGGCCGGCGTTTCAATGACCTGCGGGGCTGGAACCTCGACCCGGAAACCAAAGCCGAACTGCGGGCCAAGGGCGTCATCAAGAACTACGGGACCGGCGGCATTCTGTTGACGGCCGCGCAGGCCATCGACGAGGTGCTGCTCATCCCCGACGAGGAAGTGGGCAAGTTGCCGGTGCGCGAAAACCTCAAGACCGAAGCCATCGAGCAGAAGACCCGCTTCAAGACGGGCTGGCTCGTCTGGTCGGAACTGGGGCAAGGCATCACCCGCCCGGACATTCTCGCCAAGATCAAGATTCTCGGCTGACGGAGGTGAACCGTGACGGTGAAACTGAAGAACATCCGACCGGGAGTCCTGATCATCGCCGACGCCAAGCTGCGTCTCGATCCGGGCGAGACCTTTGAAACGGACGCGCTTTCCCCCCAAATGGAATCGGCGTTGTCCGCGGGAAGGCTCGCGTGGATGGACGGCAGAGATGATAAGCCGAGAGAGGAATCAACCTCGTCGGTCGAGCCGCGGCGAGAGGACATCACCGATCTTACCGCAGCCGAGGCTATTTCCCGGATCGGCGTCGAAAAGGACCCTGACAAACTTAAAGCCCACTTGGCGGGCGAGAAACGACGAACGGTGATCGACGCCCTCAAGAAGCGGCTGACGGAGGTGGAAGGTGGCGCTGGCTGATCTCGTCGCCGTTCTCCGGACCGACCTGTCCGACCCCCAGGGCGAGCTGTTCACCGATGACGTCCTTTCCCGATGCATCCTGAAGGGCGTGTATCGTTTGGCGCGCGACCTGGAGCTTTCCCTGTCCGTCGTGAACGGAGAGGTGGTTCCGGAGCCGGAAGGCGAGACTCGTGAACTGCTGCTTTTACTTGGCCAAATACATGCCTGCCAGGTCATGCGGGCCCAGACCGCCAATGCGTTTTCCTTTTCCAGCGGCGACAAGCGGGTAGACAAGACCAAGCAACCCGAGCATTGGGCCGGACTCGAGGAAGACCTCAAGGCCGTGTACAAGCAGCGGCTGAGTGAAATCAAACCGGGAGCCGCCGCATCCCCCGAGGACTACATCATCACCCCCGGAGGACTCGCGCCGGTCATCTACGATCAGGGAAGCGAGCTTGAGCTTTGACCCTCTTGAGCGATCCCGAGAAAGCGGCGGCCGCCGGGGACGTAAAGGAACTGATCCTTGCATGCGGGCAGGAAGCGGCGTTGCTGCGTGCAGTCCCCGGCGAGCGATTGTATGGATCGGACGACGCCTCGTTCACTGAAGTGGAGACCTTTCCTCTCGAGTTCATCGAAACGCCTCCGGAAGATCTCGCCAACAAGATCGACGCCACGGCCTGCGTGCTCCCCGCCCTGGATGTGAGACCGGAAGACCGAGTGCGCAGCGGGGCGGACGTTTTTCGGGTTCAGACCGTAGTGGAAGAGCGCCTTTTCGGCGTCGTGACCCACAAGGTGCTGAAGCTGGTGCGCATCCATGGGAGTTAAGCGTTTCGGTGATTGGGAAAAGGCGAAAGCGAAGCTGTCCGCCAATCCCGGAGCCCGGCTCGCTCTGGCGATCCGGCAGGCGACCATCAAGAACGCCCTTCTCCTCGTCCGCGAGATCAAGCGCGGCATCCGGTCCCAGGCTCCCGGCGGAAAGGCGTTCGTCAAGTTGGCCGAGAGCACCATCGCGCGCAAGGGCTCCAGCAAGGCCCTGATCGACACCGGCTTCCTCGTCAATTCGATCACTCAGCGCATCCTTTCGGACCGGGCTTTCGTGGGACTCCTGCGCGGCACTGTCAACAAGGACGGCGACGACCTGGTGAACATCGGCGCGGTGATGGAGTACGGAGCCACCATCCAGCATCCCAACGGCGCGGTGATCGTCATCCCGCCCCGTCCCTTCCTGCATCCCACCATGGAAAAGTACCGCGATCAGATCATCGAGAACTACCGCCAGGCCATCCGCGCTGCGCTCTGATCCCCGCCGACACTTCCCGTCCGGCTCCGGTAGGTATCCAGCGGAAACGTTCGCTTGAACCGGAGGAACCGGAATTGGAAACCGTTCGCACAGTCGTTGAAAACCTGATCCGCCTGGTCAAAGCGGAGATCGACCCGGACGCGGTGCTCGTCGCCGCGGACGACGTCTTCGAGGTGCCCAACGTGCCGAGCCTGATCCTGCAGGGACCGACGCTGGCGGAAAACGGCGACCGCCGCACCATGGCCCACATAGTGGAGAAGGATGTCCCGAACCTCGTTTATGAACAGTGTCGGCATCCCCGGCTCTACCATCTCGACTTCGACGTCATCGTCACCGCCGGCCATGAAGGCGATCTGCTGGACCTCCAGGAACGGGTGGCCCGTTTCTATCAGCTCCACCAGGTACTGGTCGTGGAAGACCGTGGCTCCCTCAACCTGACGGAGATCGTCCCCTTGGGCGGGTTGCGACGGGTGAACCTGTCCAACCTGCGCCAGAGCAGCGGCCGCTGCCGGATCGAGGACTGCCCGGTTTACGACGGCCTCGTCGAAACGGGCCCGCTCATCAAAGACCGCCGGTTCGAGTTCCGGGACGGCGTCGAGGAGGATCGGCTCCATACCCCATGAAACAAGGAGGAACCACTGTGATCGAAATCAAGAATCTTCTGTTCCAACCGCTCACGTTCCACCTCTCGGGAAGCGGCCGGGGACTTCATCTGAATCCCCGCGAGCGCAGAACACTGGGAGAGGACGACATTTCCCCCGAGATCGATGCCGCGGCAAAGCGGGGCTTCGTGTCGCTGACGCCGGCGACGCCGACCGTTCCCGAACCCGAGACGGCGCGGGAAGAGCCGGTCGAGACCGAGACGGAAAACACCGGCGCAAACGGCGGCAAACGTCGGAAACGGAGGTAACCCATGGGCACGTATCTTTCACCGGGCATCTATACCCGCGAAGTCGACTTCAGCTTTTACGTCAAGCAAATATCCACCTCCTCCTGCGGCATGGTGGGTGTGGCCGAACGCGGCCCGATCAACAAGCCCGTTCTGGTCACGAGCTGGGAGCAGTTCATCAACAAGTTCGGCTCCTACCTGCAGGCCGGATACCTCGCCTACGCCGCAAGGGCGTTCTTCGACAACGGCGGCTCCGTCCTTTTCGTGAACCGCATCGCCCATCTGACCGATCCCGCGGACCGGAACACCCTGACCGCCGTGAAGGCGCAAGCTATCCTCAAGGACCGGCGCGCGGCGACGGCGTCACTCGCAACCGGCACCGTCGGCACGGATCGCATCGCGTGGCGGGCGATTCAGCCGGGAGCCGCGGGAAACGCCGTCTCCGTCGAATTCGTCGTTTCGGGAAACGATACGCCGCTGTCCGTCGAGGTCTTGGGGCAGGCGATCACCGTCAACCTGGCGACCGACGGCGCGGGTGATCCTGTATCCACAGCGGACCAGGTGGTCGCCGCGGTCGTCGGGTCTCCGTATGCCTCAGCGCTGGTCACGGCGGAAACGCAGGAGACGGGCGTCGTCCAAGCCGCAGTCTCGGCAAACCTGTCCGGAGGCATGGACGCGATGGACACGCTCAAGGTGCGGGCGGCCGACGAAGGAACCTGGGGCGAGCGTCTCTCCGTCCAAGTCGAAGACGGTTCTCTCGATCCGAGCGGCGCTTTCAACCTGGTGGTCCGCCACAAAGGTGAGGTCGTGGAGGTCTTCAAGGACCTCTCGATGGACGAAGCGGCTTCGAACCATGTCGAGCTTGTCGTCAACGAACGGTCGGATTTCATCACCGTCGAGGACCTTGGAACCGCATCCGGCCTTCCGTTGGACCGGCCGGTGATCGGGGTGTTCGATCTTTCAGGAGGAAACGACGGTCTTACGGGGCTGGACGACGCCGACTACTGCGGCGATCCCTCCCAGCACACAGGCTTCTACGCCTTCGACGAGATCGACGCGCTGAATCTGGTCATGGCTCCGGGCGTCACGACCGCCGAGGTGATCCATGCCGGCATCACCTACGCGGAAAACCGCCAGGACCTCATGTTTCTCGCCGAAGCGCCCATTCACCTCGAACCCCTGGAAGCGGTGGATTTCCGCAAGGGCCAGGGGATGTATTCCCACGGGGCGTTCAACTCGTCTTATGCCGCGCTCTACTATCCCTGGATCGAGATCAACGACCCGGTGACCGGCAAGCGCAAACTGGTTCCGCCCAGCGGAGCCGTGGCCGGGTGCTACGCCCGCAGCGACAAGAAGACCCACGTCTGGTACGCGCCCGCGGGCATCGACCGCGGCCGGGTCTTCAACGCCTTGTCCCTGGGCTACAAGACCAGCCGGGGCGAGCGGGACGTCCTCTATCCCGAGGGTGTCAACGTGATCGCTTCCTTCCCCGACAGCGGCATCAACATCTGGGGGCAGAAGACCCTGCAAAGCCAGCCCTCGGCCCTCGACCGCGTCAACGTGCGGCGGCTGATGATGTTCATCGAGGAAGCCATCGCCGAGTCCTCGCGTTTCGTGGTCTTCGAACCCAACAACCCGCAGACCTGGCGGGCGCTGATCCGGTTGATCAACCCCTTCATGCAGGACATCAAGGACAAGGGCGGGCTCTACGACTTCGCCGTCCAGTGCGACGAGGAGACCAACACCCCGGCCGTGATCGACCGCAACGAACTCGTGGCGCGCGTCTTCGTCAAGCCGACCAAAACGGCGGAATTCATCGAGCTCAACTTCGTGCTCACCGCCACGGGGGCAGATTTCAAAGAGATATTCAAGACCGGGTAAGGAGGTAAGTCATGCGCAGCGGCAACATGCCCAAGAGTCTGTATCAGAACTGGCAATTCGCCGTCGAGGTGAACGGTTTCGACGTGGCGCTCTTCAAGAAGGGCCAGGAACCCAAGACCGAGTTCGAGGAGGTGGCCTTCGCTCCCGCCGGTTCCATGTTCGACCAGAAGGTGGCCGGACGGGTCAAGTTCGAAGACATCACCTTGGAGAAAGGGATTCTCCAGGACGGTTCCGACGAGGCCGCCAGGGAGTGGATCAAGAAACAGGTGGACGTCAACGCCGTGGTCGGCGGCCTGCCCAACGACTACATGCGCGATATCGACCTCGTCCGCTACGACCGAACCGGCAACGAAACGCGACGGTGGACCCTGCACGGCGCGTGGATCAAGGTCCTGGAGTACGACGAACTCGAGGGCGCGAACACGGACAACACCATCGAGAAGCTCGCCATTTGCTTTCAGTATTGGACCTGATCCAAGGAGGTAGACCATGCACACCTTTGAATTGCCGAGCGGCCTCGAGATCGAGCTCCGGGAGATGACCGGAGCCGAGGAGGAACTGCTCACCAACCAGCGTCTCATCCGGACGGGAGACGCCGTCAACCAGGTGCTCAAGAACTGCATCGTGCGGCTGGGGGACAACGACGAACCGACGGTGAAGGACGTGCTCGACCTCCTCTCCGGGGACCGGCTGTTCATTCTGGTCCGCCTGCGTCAGGTCTCTCTCGGCGACGAGGTCGAGCTGGAACTGACCTGCCCGAACACCGCCTGCCGGGCGTCGAACGCCGTCACGGTCAACCTGGAAGAGCTGGAGGTCACGCCATACGGAGAGGAAAGGGAATTCGCTTTCACGCTCCCCGGCTCCGGGCGCAAGGTCCGGTTCAGCTATCTGGACGGCAACAAGGAAAAACGCCTGGCCGCACTCAAGGAGCCTTCCATCTCCTCGGCCATGCTGATCCGGATCATCGACGTGGACGGCGCGCAGCCGACCAAGAAGCTTATGAACGATATGTCGATGCGTGACCGAAGCGCCCTCCGGCAGGAAATGCTGCGGGTGGACGCGGGTGTCGACACGACCGTGGAGACCGACTGCGAATCCTGCGGGACGCGCATCCGCACGCGGCTGGAGGCGGAACCGGGTTTTTTGTTTCCCGGAGTTCGCTTGTAAGGGACGCGTTTTTCCTGGCCTACGGCGGGCTCCACTGGAGTTTCTCGGAAACACGGGCGCTGCCGCTCTCGGTCCGCCGCGAATTCGTGGAGGCACTGGAGCGGCAGCTCGCTTTTGAGCGTGAAGAAATGGAGCGAAGGCGCACATGAACGGAGATCTCGGACTCGGCGTCATCGTCTCGATGAAGGACGCGTTCTCGCAGAACGCGGCCCGGGTCCAGTCGTCCATGCAGTCCCTGGACGCGACGGTGGCAGCCTCCAGCGAGCGCATGACGCGCAACCTCGACCGCATCCAAAAGGGCACCATGATGATCGGCGCGGGGCTCGCGCTCATGGCCGTGCCCGCGGGGCTCATCGCCTCCACCGCCGCGACCCAGAAAGCCCTGGGCGAAATGGCGTCGCTCGGCACCAAGGACCTGCGCGCTCTCGAAGACGCCGCCGAGAACTTCACCAATACCTGGGCCGGATACAGCAAGGCCGAATTCATCGGGGCGGCCTACGACGTAAAGTCGGCGTTGTCGAGCCTCTCCGACGAAGCCGTGGGAACCTTCTCCGCCATGGCCGCGCTCACCGCCAAGGCCACCAAGGCCAGCATCCAGGAGATGGTCGGCACCTTCACCACCGGGTACGGCATCTTCAAGCCGATCATGGCAAACATGACCGACATGGAGTGGGCGAAGGCATTCTCAGGTGCGATGGCGCAGACCGTGGCCGTTTTCAAGACCACCGGCGCGCAGATGGCGGAAGCGATCAAGAACATCGGTGCGGTGGCCGCTTCCTCCAACATTCCTCTCCATGAACAACTCGCTATTCTCGGACAACTGCAGACCACGATGCCCGGTTCGGAAGCCGGAACGCTCTACAAGGCTTTCATCATGAAGGCGGCCGAGGCCGGTGAACAATTGGGATTGTCCTTCGTGGATTCCACAGGAAGGCTCAAGGGGGTCATCCCCATCCTCCAGGAGGTCAAATCGCGGTTCCCGGACCTTTCCCAGGCAGCCGCACAGGTGCAGATCAAGAAGGCCTTCGGCTCCGACGAGGCGGTGAAGTTCCTGCTCCAGATGTCCCAGGGAATGGAGTCCCTGGAGGGCAACATCAGTTCCATCGAACAGGCGATGAAGAGCGGCACCGCCGTCACCGAGGAAATGGCGCGGGCCATGAACATGGATATCGGGAGTCAGTTCCAGCTTCTGCGCCAGCAGGTCGGAAACCTCGCTGAAATCCTCGGCCGCACACTCCTGCCGGTGGTCACCCCGATCATCCAGGGGATATCGAAGGCCGTCCTGTTTTTCCAGAAGCTCGCACGTTCGATGCCGGGGTTGACCAGGGTCCTCCTGACCTTGTCCATGGCGCTGGGTGCCGTGCTGGTCGTCGTCGGGGGAGTGATCGCCGCGGCGGGGACCATCGGCCTGATGCTCCCCGCCATCAAGGCAGGGCTTGCCGCCATGGGCGCGGCAATCGCCGGTGTGGGAAGCACGTTCGCCGCAAACTTCCTTCCGGTGGTCGCGATCATCGGCGGTGTGGTACTCGCCGTCTATCTCCTCAAACGAGCCTGGGAGACCAACTTCGCCGGCATCAGGGACACCATCCTCGGCGCGTGGGAAAAAGTGCAACTCGTATTCCAGGGAATCCGGGCGCTCGTTACATCGCTTTCCGGCGGAGCCGGGACCATGTCGGCGGACCTGGCCCAGAAGCTCGAACAGGCCGGACTGATGGGACTGGTGGTCACGGTTTTTCGCATCTACTACCGGGTGCGCCAATTTCTTACCGGCTTGTGGCAGGCATTCTCCGATGCGTTCGGAAAGATCAGAGCGATTCTCGAACCCGCGGTCCGGGCGCTAATGCAGGCTTACAGCACGCTTTATAAGGCGATCTTCTCGGTCCTTGAAATCTTCGGCTTGGCGGCATCTTCCGCCGACGCCTCCTCCTACCGGAGTCTCGGAGAGACCCTCGGCACGGTTCTCGGTGTGATCGCCAAGATCGGCGCGTATCTCCTCAAATTCGTCATCTACAACCTGGCGGCCGTCATCACGGTGGTGGCTTGGGTGGTGCGCGCGGTCGTCTGGCTCGGCAAGACCATCGTCACCGCCTTCATCGAGGCGAGGAAGTTCATCTACAAGTTCTTCCTGCCGGTCAGGCTTTTGGTCGAGGCGCTCCGCATGGCGGCCCGGGTCGTCCATACAGTCTGGCAGGTCCTCACCGGTGACCTCTCCGTGCTCGACGGGCTCAAGGCCATCGGCGGCGCGGTCTTCGATTTCCTGGCCACGCCGTTCCGCTGGGCCCGGGACGTGATCGTCGGTGTTTGGGATTTCATCAAGGGACTCTTCTCCGCCGTCGGAAGTTTTTTCGCTTCCGCGGCATCGGCTTTGGCTGCAGCCTTCATGAACCTGCCTTTGGTCCGGACGCTGGCCGATGTCTTCGGCGCGGTGCGGGGATTCTTATCCGGCGACACGACTTTCTTCGAGGCGGGCAAGGCGATTGTCGTGGCCGTAGGCAAAGGCATCTGGTCGGCGGTCACGTATCCGTTCGAGATGCTCAAGAAGGCTCTCGGTTGGCTCCGCAGACTGCTGCCTTTTTCCGATGCGGAAACCGGTCCGTTGTCGGACCTCACCACTTCCGGCGCAGCCGTTCTCAAAACACTGGCCAAGGGAATGCTCGGCGTCCTCTTTCTGCCGGGCAAGGTGCTGGGCTTGGCGTTGCAAGGAATGCTGAACACGGTCCGCTGGGTATGGAACGGCTTGAAAAGCCTGGGAAGCGGCATTCTCTCCGCGGTCACCTGGCCGTTCAGGACAGGGGCGGAAGCCGCATCCGCCGTCTGGCGTAGCGTTAGTACTGCGGCATCGAGCGCTTGGAACGGGCTCATAACGCTCGGGCGTGGAGCTTCGGATGTGTTGGTCGCGCCCTTCAAATGGATGCAGTCCGCAGCCGGGACCGCATGGAACGGCATCGCGAGCGCCGCAATCGGATTCTGGGGGAGCCTCGGGAGCATCGGGCGTACGGCTTGGTCGCTCGTCAGCACGCCCTTTTCGTGGATTGCCGGCGTCGCGGGAGCGGTCTGGGACCGTGTTCAAACCTTCGCCGGCGCGGCCTGGGATGGAATCGCCAACCTTCTGCAGGGCGGATGGAACCGGATCGGTTCGCTGTTTCAGTCGTCCTGGTCGCTGCTTTCCGCGCCCTTCGACTGGATCGCCGAAAGCGCTGCCTCCGCCTGGAGCCGGATCACCGGCACGGCGTCGATGGCATGGGACACCCTCAAGACCATGGCGCAGAGCGCCTGGGAGTGGATCAAGGCCCCGTTCGAGGGGCTGGCATCGGCCGCATCGTCCGCATGGGAACAAGTAAAGACCGCCGCATCGAGCGCCTTCGGGTCTCTGACGTCCAGCGTGTCCTCGTTGGCGAACTCGGCGTTCGAGAGTGGCAGGGCGTTCATGACCGCGGTGGGTGATGGCATCAAGTCCGCCGTGAGCGCGCCGTACCAGGCCGCCAAGTCGGTCCTTTCGTTCGTGCGGAATCTGCTGCCTTTCTCCGATGCCAAGGAAGGCCCGCTCGCGGACTTGACCCGAAGCGGCGCTGCGCTGATTCAGACCCTGGCCGGAGGTATCACCAAGGCTGCGTCCGCGCCCGCCGAGGCCATGACCCGCGCATTCGGCTTCATGACCGGGCTGACCGGCAAGATCGCCGCTCCGGCCATGTTGGCGGGAACTCTGGCGCTCACACCGGTCATGGCGGGAGAAGCTCCCACGATTGCCGCTTCCTTGGAAAGCACCGGAGCGGCGGTTCCGATGGAGCGACCGGCCGCATCTCTTCCCACCGGCCAGGCCCGTCTTCTCGGCGAGACCAAAGGAGCGCTCGGCCCGGAATCCGACATGCCGTCCGCACCTCCGGGAGAGACGCTTCGCCCGGTGCTCGAATCCTTGCTGGCGAAACTGGAGCAACTCGGCGAGCGGCCCATCGAGGTGTCGGTTACCACACTGCTCGACGGACGGCAGGTGGCCCGTTCCGTGTACCGGGACCTGCGCGAACGCAAGATCAAGAACTACGAGACGCTGTGAGGAACGCATGAAAAGGGTATTCATATGCAGCCGGTACGCCGGGGACGTTCCCCGGAACACGGCGACCGCCGAACAGCTCTGCCGGAAGGCGGTGGAGCGAGGTTGCGCGCCCTTCGCGCCGCATCTGCTCTACACGCGTTTCCTGGATGACGGGAAGACCTCCGAACGCGAAGCGGGCATCGCCTGCGGCCTGACGTTCATGGATATCTGCGACGAGGTCTGGGTGTTCACCGGCGAAGGCCTTTCCGACGGCATGCGACGTGAACTCGATCATGCCCGGCGTCTGGGCAAGCCCGTAATCGAGCTGGAGGTGATGTAGCCGTGGCTTGGGACCAGAAAGAGGTCACCGCGTACCTGGTGGACGTGGACACGGGCGACTACCTCGATTTTCAGTACAACCCGAACGACATCGTCGACGAGAAAAGCACGGCCTACGCGGCCATCAAGATTCCGGGCATGAGCCATCCCCGCTACCAGTACGTGGCGGGCGAGCCGCGCAAGATCGGCTTCAAGCTGGTCTTCTTCAAGGGGTCCGTAAAGGAGTCGGTGGACTGGCTGCGCTCGCTGCTCTATCCCGAACACGCCGGAACCATGCTCAAGAACGCCCCGCACCGGGTGATCTTTATGTTCGGAGACCTCTACCCGGGCGTGCTTTGTGTCGTCCGCCAGGTGAAGGCCCGGTTCTTCCACATGTTCGACCGGGACAACCTGCTGCCCCAGCACGCCGAAGTGGACGTGATGCTCGAGGAGTACATCGACCAGTCCGTGGACTATTCGGAGGTGCGCGGATGATCGGACGTCGATCCAGATACGCGGCATCCATTCTCTACACGTCGGGAGACGGAGACTTCCTGGGCACGCGTCTTCCGACCGAGGGCAAGCCACGCCCCGACGACCGGTTTCACACGGTGATCGAGGGGGACCGGGTCGATTTGCTGGCCCATCGCTATCTGGGACAGGCCGATCTCTGGTGGATCATCTGCGACTACAACGACATTTTCTTTCCCATGGAACTGACGCCGGGGACCATCCTGCGCATCCCCTCGGCCGAACATACACTGATGAGACTGCTTGGCTGACATCGAGAGATCAGCGCTTTCCTTTTTCGGAAGGTTCGGTCAGCGTTTTCCAGATATCCTCGACATGGAGCGGATTGAGGATGCGGACGCCCCGGATGTCGAACGGCCGCTCGCCGTTATAGAGGACCGTCCCAGGCAGGACCCGCTTGACGCCCAGCGTTTGGAACCATTCGAGTTGTTTGACGAAATCCGCGGAGAAGGTCGCTGCGGACTTGATCTCGACCGGCGTGAGCATCCCTTTTTCCCGGACGAGCAGATCGACCTCGTTGCCGTGGGAGTCCCGGAAGAAATAGATCTCAGGCCTGATCCCGCGGTTCAGGGCGTTTTTTACGATGTCGGCGATGACGAGGTTCTCGTAAAGGTTTCCCCGCAGAGGGTCGCGGGAAGCCTGCTCCGCCGTGTGGATGCCGAGCAGAAAGGCGGCAAGCCCCACATCGGTGAAGTATATCTTGGGCGACTTGATCACCCGTTTCTGGACGTTTTCGAAAAACGGGGGCAGTTCGAACACGACATACGAAGCCTTCAGCACCGAGAGCCAGTTTCGGATCGTCGTGGCGGAAGCGCCCACGTCGCCTCCCAGCGAGGCGAGGTTGACGATCTGTCCCACCCGGCCTGCCAACAGGGTCAGAAACTTCTGAAACAGCGACAGATCGCGCAACTGAATCAAGGCGCGGACATCCCGCTCGACGTAGGTCTGCAGATAGCCGTTGAAAAACCGGCGCGGCTCCAATCCTTCTTCATGAAGCCTGGGGAAAAAACCGCGACAGATCAAATCGAAGGGGTCAAGGGCCGAATCGTATCGGCGGATTTCGCGAAGGGAAAACGGCCATAGGGCCAGCATGGCCGTCCGGCCCGCCAGCGACTGACTGATCGCCTCATGCAGTTGCGGCTGATGACTGCCGGTCAGGATGAACCGCCCGCGTTTCCTGGTCTTGTCGACCATGCCTTGGATATAGGAAAGCAGAACCGGAAGCCGTTGCACCTCGTCCAGGACGCCGCCGCCTTCCATCTGTGCGAGAAAACCCCGCGGATCGGCCTCGGCCGCCATGCGCACATCCGGGTCCTCGAGCGAAAAGTACGGCATGTCCGGAAACGTCATCCGGGTCAGGGTGGTCTTGCCCGACTGCCGCGGCCCGAGGATGGTCACCACTGGGTACTCGGCGGCGGATCGCAACAGCTCTTGGGTGACATCTCGAGTGATCATGGCATGATGATACGGCATGTTTGTGCAAAAAGCAAGTTAAACTTTTGATTTGCACAGACGTTGGCTTAAGCAAGACACCGCCGTCAGGGGATCGCATCCACGTGAGCCCGGAAATTCCTCGCCGACCCGCTCCCAGGTCCATCCCGACACCTCGCGCCGGTCGCCGGTAAGTATCCGGTGGAGTCCGTCCTTCAGGCGGGCCGACTGGAGACCGGCGCATGGATATCGACACCTTCAAACCGACCTTTTTGATCCAGATCGAGGGGCAGACCCTTTCGGCGGATATCACGCAGGAGATCACCTCGTTCGTCTTCGAGGACAACGAGGAGGAACTCGACGTGTTGGAGCTCGCGGTCACCGACCGGAACCTCCAGTTCGTCGACGATCCCCTGTTCCAGGAAGGCAACGAGATCGTCGCTCGTTTTGGATATGTCGGCAACCTCTCGCCGCGCAAGAAGGCGGTCATCAAGGATATCGACTACGACTTTCCGGAGGACGGTGACCCGACCATCCATATCAAGGCCTACGACAAAGGCTTCAAGCTGGCCGGAAAGGAGAACCAGAAGGTCTGGCAGAAGCCCGCGCCCGGCATCCTCTATTCCGAGATCGCCGAAGAGATCGCAGGGGCCAACGGCCTCACTCCGGTGGTCACGGCCACGAAAGCCCGTCATCTGCGCGTAACCCAGAGCAACGTTTCCGACGCACAGTTCCTCAAGGAACTGGCCGGAAAGGCGCGCGACAAGGACGGCGACGGCGTCACCGGATACGTCTTCTACGTCCAGGACGACGAGCTGCATTTCCATCCCCGCGATCTGGACAAGAAGCCCGCCGCGACCCTCGAGTACTTCACCGACCGCAAGGGCGTTCTGCGTTCCTTCCGCCCCTCGACGCAATCACAGGGGGCCAAGGGAGCGGGCGTCGAGACCAAGGCCGTGGGTGTGGACCCTCGCAAGAAGGAGCCGGTCGAGCACAAGGCCAATAACGAGACCACCCCGGAGCGGACCTCGCTGGGGAAACGGACCTACCTGGTGGACGGGAACACCGGCGAGGGCGCTTACAAGGAGCAGGAGTCCGGGCAGGTGGTCCCCACCTTTGACCGTTCCGAGGGCTTCCACGAGGAGCCGCGACAGGAACCGGCCCAGGACCTCTCCGAGGGGAAGTTCCGCGAGGCCGAGCTCCGCCAGGTGGAAGCCGATGCGGTGACCATCGGCATCCCCGCGCTGCGAGCCAAGCAGAACGTGGAGGTCAAAGGCGTGGGCCGCAAATTCTCGGGCGTCTACTACTGCCATTCGGTCCGCCACGCTTTCGGCGAGGGCGGATATCACTGCGAACTGAAACTCAAGAAAAACGCCCTGGGCAAAGGGGCGGGCGACAAGTCGGACGAGGCCAAGGGCAAGCAGAACGACCAGGAAGCGCCGCCCACACCGAAGGAAGAGCCGCCGCCGATGGTGACCATCGACGCGGACAGCGGGCGGAGGCTGTAAGGAGGAAAAGCATATGGGAGATTTGAGCCGGAATTTCTCGAAGAGCGAGTTCGCCTGCCGGTGTTGCGGCAAGACCGAGATCGATCAACGCCTCGTGGATGCGCTCCAGGAATTGCGCGACCTCGCGGGCGCTCCCGTCCGCGTGACCAGCGGGTACCGCTGCCCCGATCACAACCGGGCGGTGGGCGGTGCAAAAAAGAGCCGGCATCTGCTCGGACATGCCGCGGACATAGTGATCAAGGGCTTGTCCGTCGCCGGGATGTATGAACTCGCGGAGCAGGTGGCCGCCTTCCGTAACGGTGGAATCGGCGTCTACCCGGAGCGGGGATTCATTCACGTCGACATACGCGAGGGGCGGACCCGATGGGGTTACCTCGACGGCAAATACGTCTCGTTCGAAGAAGCCATGACAACCAACGGAGGTGACCGCAATGCAGCAGTTTGAACAGATTCTGACCTTCATCCTGGACCACAAGGAACTCATCGCGACCTTGTTCGTGACGCTCCTGACCGTCGTCAAGCTCACCGCCTGGGGTCGGGCCAAGGCCGCGGCTCTGGACGCAGTGATCGGCGTCATCGAGCGGCTCGGCGCGAAAGAGGTCAAAACCGGCGTCGCCGGTCAGGAACTTAAACTCGAAGCCGCAGCCCAGGACGCCCTGCGTCATGCCGTGGCCAAGGCCGATCCGAAGAAGACGCCGGACGGAACCGTCACCCGCATCGTGCGCGAGGTGCTGCGGGGCCTCTTGCCGTTGAAGTGATCCGGAGGACGGACCGTGATCGAGACACAGGACCGGCAGCACGAGGAACGTTACAAGAACCGCTGGTATGGAAAGTACCGTGCCTTCTTGCGGGACAACAACGATCCGGAGCGGCTCGGCCGCTGCCGACTCGAAATCCCGGCCGTGCTCGGCACCGGCAAGGAGAACTGGTCGGAATGGGCTTGGCCCTGCTTTGCCTACGGAGGCAACGAAGACATCGGCGTGTTTCTCATCCCCGAGGAAGGGGCTTCCGTCTGGGCCGAGTTCGAGGGCGGCATCGTCCAATACCCGATCTGGTCCGGCGTGTGGCTGGCCAAGACCAACCCCGGCGAACAACCGGAAGAATCGAAGCGCCTGTGCTCCGATCCGACCTGCCATGACTGTGAGGACAAGCTCGAACACAAGCCCGACCGGCGGGACGACCTGGAGCACAAGAAACACCACGGCCACCCGCCGTACTACTGCCCGCGCCGCAAGGTTCTTCTCAAGACCGAAACCGGTCACACCATCGTTCTCGACGACCGGGACGAGGAGGAATTCCTCAAGGTCATCGACCGGGCCGGGCAGATTCTCCACATGGAATGCCGCGTGAAGCGCGACGTTCAGACCGGCAATGCGCGCCGCCGGGGGACCAAGGACGCCGAGCACGGAGACCAGCTCGACATCGACTCGGACATCAAAGACCAGAAGGCCCGGATCGAGATCACCGATCTGTGCCGCCAGTTCGTGCGCTGGGAGGCGTGGAAGGACAAGGAGAAAATCCATATCCAGTCCTGCGACAAATCCCGCGCCCGGTGGCAGAAGATTCTCATCGACACCACCAAGGGCAAGGAGAAGGTCCACATCTGGGGCCTCTGCGGCACGCAGGAAATCCTCGTCGATTCCACCGCCGGGACCGAGATGATCCGTCTCACGGACAAGGCCGGCCAGGTCGTCGTGATGAACGCGGCCGCCGGTCAGGAGCGCATTCAAGCCACGGACAAATCCGGAAGCGTGATCCTCATGGATGCCGTCATGGGGAACATCGTCATCCGCTCGACGAACAAGGTGCTGATCAACCCATGACAAACAACGAGACGACAAGCCCCGCGGCATCCCTGGTCATGACCGTGTATAACGGCGAGCGTTATCTCGCCGAGGCGGTCGAAAGTGTTCTGGCCCAAACCCGGCGGGACTTTGAACTGGTCGTTTGGGACGACGGCTCCACTGACCGGACACTGGAGATCGCCCGTGACTACGCCAAGCTGGACGACCGCGTGCGCGTCGTCGCTGCGAAGCACCTGGGCCGGACCCCGGCGCTCAAGGCCGCGATTACGGAGACGACCGCGCCGTACCTCGGTTGGGTCGACGGCGACGACATCCTCGCCGCGACGGCGTTGGAAGAGACCGCCGCGGTTCTCGACCGGGAATCCTCTGTAGGTCTGGTCTACACCGACTACGTGACCATCGGGGAGGACGGCAAGGCACGCGGCTACGGCAACCGCTGCCGGATTCCCTTCTCCAAGGACCGGATGCTTCTCGACTTCATGACTTTCCATTTCCGCCTGATGCGGCGCTCGGCCTTCGACGCGGCGGGCGGCATCGACGAGAGCTTCCGTTGCGCGGAGGACTACGACCTCTGCCTGCGTATGGCGGAGCTGACCGAGGTCCGCCACATCCGCAGACCGCTCTATTACTACCGCATCCATGCGGACTCCATCTCCCAGCGCATGCGAATCGAACAGATCCACTGCGCCCGCGACGCCGTGACCCGGGCGCTGGAACGGCAAGGCCTGTCCGACCGGTTCGAGATCGATCTGCAGATACGCGGACGCTTTTCGCTGAGAAGGAGAAACACGAATGGATGAAACCCGACATGACAGCGCCCCGTGCGACTGGAACCAAAGCGAGCGGATGCTGGCCCGAACCTTCGAATCCTGGCGGGCCGAATTCCGGAGCATCCTCGAAGACCACCGCCGGGAAATCCAGACGCGGCTCGAAAAGATCGAACGCGAAATCGAGAAGAAGTCGGACAAGGAGAACGTGGACCTTCTGGTGCGCAGCATCCAGGACGATCTGCGCCGCCATACCGACGACATCAAGAACCTGCAGTCGGGCATGAACGAGAAGATGGGCGTCGAGACGATGTGGAAGGTGGTCGGCCTCGTGCTCACCGTCGGCGGTGCCGTAGGCGGCGTGGTCGGGTTTTTGATCCACCTTCTGACGGGGAAGTAGCCATGGCGAGACCCCAGGCGAGGTTTGGCGACATCTCCAGTCACGGCGGCGTGATCGTCACCGGCGCGCTTCGCACCGTCGTCAACGGAAGGCCTGTGGCGCGGCTGGGCGATCTGCACGTCTGCCCGATTCCGGGCCACGGTGTGACCCCGATAGTGACGGGCAGCCTCGACACCGCGACCGAAGGACTGCCGAACGCACGCATCGGCGACATCACGGCCTGCGGTGCGATCATCGTGACCGGCAGCCTGAACACCAATGACTGAGGACTGAGGATGGATTTCGAGGAACCGCAGTTTCACTACTGGGACGTCTTCCCCAAGACGGTGAAAGTGTCGCTCACCGGCTGGTCGGTAACGATACCGCTTTCCGTGCGCGGCGCTCCCACCGGGCAGATTGAGTTCGAATCCGCCGATTCCAACATCGCCTGGGTGGACGAAGACGGAAGACTGAACCTCGGCTGGCAGGCGGGTGCGACGGTCGTCATGGCTTACGACTCGGAGAATCGGGACAGCGTCCGCTACATCCAGGTGGAGGTCGTCGATTACGGACAAGGCGGAGGCGGAGGGTACGACGGGTATGGTTATGACTACCCCACATAACCTTCCTGCGTCCTTCTGGGAAGTCGCTCCCTCTCTGATCCGAGAACCGTATCGGGAGACGGAACAAGCGGTCCCGGTGACGGTCATCGGATCGCCGGGGGGCGAGGTGCGGTTCGAGTCCCTCCATCCGGAAATCGCAAGGATCGAGAACGGTGTGCTGCGCTTCGGCGCGACACCCGGGGCGACGGTCATCGTCGCCGAGGCGATCCAGGACGAGGTGGTGTCATCCCGCAGATATATCCAGGTCGACGTAGAGAAGCCCAAAGCCGCGGCGGTGCTCGACTGGAGGCCGTCCGGCTATGTGGAACTTCTGCCGGACGGAACCTGGCACTTTTACTATTTCTCCGGCTGGTACGACGCTTCCGGCAGCAATATCCGCGTGACCGGAGAGCTTGCATCGGAGGTGACCCTGGACCGGGACTACCTCCTCCGCTTCGATGTCTGGGGCGAGATCGAGAGCGTGGACGGCCCCTACTTCGACCGGCTCGAGTTCTATGTCGACTGGTGGTCTATGCGGAGCTTCAATCCAACTTACGACATGAACGGCGCTCCGCTGCAGCCGTACCCCGTTCCGCGAAGGACCGAGACCATCGACCTGTCTCAGTTCACGGGCGGCACGGTCACGCTGCGGTTTCTTTGGGACACGGGCGACGGTCTTTACCAGAAGTTCGACGGCTGGTTCGTCCAGAACATCGAACTCATACCTATCGGGAGTTGACGGAACATGGTTGTCGGAAACGGATACGGAGAAGACGGCGGCGGGCCGATCATCGAGCAGACCAGTTCGTCGCCGTCCCATTACGAGATCATAGCGCTGGTGCGTCTGCTTGCGGCCGGTCTCGGCGTGACGGACGGCGAGGGTGAGGAGCCCTATCTCCAGCAGATTCGAGACAGCCTGGCCGAGATCAAAGGCATTCTGCAGCAGAGTCACGACGCCTCCGAAGCCCTGCGGGCGGAAGCTCAAACGGTACTGGAGGCGCACGCCGAGAGCGCACAGCAATACATGCAGGTCGTGGATCAACCGATGCCGCCGGACTTTGACCCCTTTGTCGCCATGCCGGCGGGCACTGCCGTGAGAGACCTCCCGGATGGAGGACGCATTTTCACCCTCGCCGACGGCGTCATGGTTCGGGTGGGACCGGATGGAAGACTGACGGCCATCGGCATGGATGGCTCTGTGACCCTTCTCGAACCCGCCCGCGGCGGCGTGGTAACGCTTCCCGACGGCCGGGAGCTTATGCTCAAGCCCGAGGCGGTGCGTGTGACCCACGAAGCGGCCGGAATCGAAGGGCTTCCCCTGGACATCGATCCGATACAGACCGCGCAGGGGCGCTGCCGCGTGGAGCTGCCGGGCGGTTACCGGCTTGATGTATTCCAGTCAGAGCGCACGGCCATGATCGGCAACCCCGCGGGCACTTCTGTGGTGCTCGGGATTTCCCGCATCGAAGGCGTGGGAGAGGATATCGAGGTTCGTCTTGTACCCGGCGGGGCTAAGGGCTTTACGGCCGTGGAAAGCAGTCACAAGGGTGTCATCGAGGCCGACGGCACGATCCATGTCGCCATGGCGAGCGGGCTGGACTTGGTCATCCATTTCCCGGACGACGATGTCTCCAATGGAGACACGGGTTCGGGTGACCCGCCCGCCTGCATCTGCGAGGAGCGTGACTGATGGCCTTGGATTTTCTCGGACGCGGGCTGAAGTTCCCCTTCCGCTTTCATCGGCGGTCTGGTGGCGCGCAGGTTTCCTCGGCCACCTCCACCGAGCACGAACACATCCACGAGAGCATCATCCAGATTCTCGGCACCCGGCCGGGCGAACGCTTCATGCGCCCGGAATTCGGCTCGAAACTCAAGGACTTGGTGTTCGAGCCGAACGACGAGGTGCTGAAGGGCCTGATCCGCCATTACGTGATCGACGCCGTGAAACGCTGGGAGAAACGGATCGTCATCACCGGTGTCTCCTTCGACGATTCCCCCGCGAACAAGGATCGCAATCTTCTCCCGGTCCGCATCGCCTATCGCGTCATCCAAAGCCAGGTGGAAGGCAACCTGGTCTATCCCTTCTACCGCGAACCGCGCCCATCCGCTCCGCCCCGACAGTTCCGCTCCGTCGCCGGTAAGTAACAAGCGGGTCCTCGTCCGGCTCGTCCGGTGGGACCACTTGTGACCGAACCGCAACGGACGAACGGAAATGGGCAGAGCGAGCATCACTTACACGAATAAGGACTACGACTCCCTGCGCCGGGAACTGCTGGCGCGGGTGCCGCAGCTCACCGACCGCTGGACGGATTTCAACGCGTCCGATCTCGGCGTGGTGTTGCTGGAACTTTTCTGCGGCATCGGCGACATGCTGGCCTACTACCTCGACGCCCAGGCGGCGGAGGCCTTCCTGCCCACCGCTCGCCAGCGGCAGAACGTCATCAACCTCTGCAAACTCATCAGCTACCGGCTCGACGGGCCGGTTGCAGCCACCACCGCTTTGCGATTTTCCCTGGCCGCGCCGCTCGACGCGGACCTGGTGATCCCGGCAGGAACGACATGCAGGGCCCGTCTGGAAGAAAACGACATCGTGTTCGAGACGGCCGAAGACGCGACGATCCCTCGGAGCCGGACGAGCGTCGATGCGGGCGCGCGCCAGGGAAAACGCAAGACCGAGACCTTCAACGCCCACGGGGAAACGGGCGATCCGATCATCCTGGCCGGAAAGGAAATCGCCCACGGGTCGATCCGTGTGTGGGTGCAGGCCCAGGAATGGACTGAGGTATCCCAATTCCAGGAAAGCAACTCAGACTCGCGGCACTTCATGGCCGAGACCGATGCGCTGGATATCACCCGGATCGTCTTCGGCGACGGATTGCGCGGAGCGGTTCCCGACACCGGCGCGGAAATCCGCGTCGAGTACCTCGAAACCCTCGGTGCCGAAGGCAACCTCGGTCCCAACCTCGTCACCGAGCTTCTCAGCCCCATCTACCTCGACGGCGAATTGGTTCCCCTCGCGGTAACCAACCCGGTCCCGGCGACCGGTGGAGCCGCCCGCGAGACGCTGGAGCACGCCCGAAAACAGGCTCCGGCAGAGGTGCGCTCGCTCTGGAAAGCGGTCACCAAGGAGGACTATCTGGCCTTGGCGGAGGGGTTCCCCGGTGTGGCCAAGGCCCAGGTCCTCGACGTCAACGACTGCAAGAATATCCGCTACTACCAGGTCAACCTGGCCGTGGCCCCGGACGGCGGCGGTCCGCCGTCGACGCTTCTCAAGCAGGACCTCGCCGAATACCTGGAATCGCGCAAGGTCATCACCGTCGAGATCAACCTCTTCGATCCCGTCTATCGGCCGGTCTCGATTGACGCGGAGGTGTTCGCCTATGCCGGCGAGGACCTCGACTTGGTTCGGAGCCGCGTCCAACAGGCATTGGCGGATTTCTTCGCTTTCGACCGTATGAGCTTCGGCGCACCGGTCCACTACTCGGATCTGGTAGCGCTTCTGGACGGCGTGCGTGGCGTGAACCATGTGCGCATGTACACACCGACCCAAGACGTCGACATCAGCGCCGGCCAGATCGCGGCGCTCGGTCAGGTCAATCTCGACGTGCGGAGGGCGTCCTGATGTCCTCCTACTTCGAAAAGAAACTCATCGACCTGCTTCCGCCGCTCTACCGCGAACAGGATGAGTCCGGCGATCTGGACGCCTTTCTCAAGGTCCCGGCCGCGAGCCTGGACGAAATCAAGGTGCTGGCTGAGCGTTTCCCCGAGGTCTTCGACGTCGGGCGTTGCGAGGAGAGGTTCCTGCCGTTTCTCGGCGGGATCGTCGGCCACCGTTTCGATCCCACCATCGATGCCGCCGCCCAGCGCAGGCTTATCCGCGAGGCCATAGAGATTTACCGGCGCAAGGGCACCATCCCCGCCATCGGCCGATCGCTCGTTGACATCGGGTGGGAAGGGCGCATCGAGGAGACTTTCCACAAGGCGCTGCGCCTGAACCGCCGTTCGGTTGTCGGACGGGCGAAGCTTCCCGGGCTGATCTACAGCTTGGGCGTCTACCGCATCGACAGCGATAACCTCGTCCAAGGAGTCCGGGACGCGCTGTCCTTTCATCATCCCGCGGGTACGCGGGTTTTTTTCCTGCAGTGGCTCTACACGCTCCTGTCCATGGAGTCGGATTTCGAGGCGGTCATCAAGAAGGTCGTCGAGCGCGTGTGTCTCGGGCATCTGCACGAAACGTTCGTGGTCAACCACAATGCACTGAACACGGATTTCCATCTCACCCGCAAGAACAAGACCTGGGGTTGGTGGCGGATCACCGACGGCACCACGCTCATGCAGGACATCGAGCGCGCCGCGGTGTGCGTCTCCCGCTGGCATGGCCGCTCGCCCCGGTTCCGCCTGAACACCGGCAACCTGAACGCCGAGCGTTTGCCGAACCTCTGGGTCAGCGAACGGCGTGCGGCGTTTTGCTGCGAAATCGAAACCAAACCCGCGGTGGAACCGGGCGTCTCGTTCATCCGGCTGGCGGGCCAAGATTTGAACCGCTCCCGTCTGAACCGCTCCGCGCAGCCTTGCCGGATCAAGTTCCGCCAGAAAGACATGCTCTCGGAAGCCGTCCAGGATGCGCCCGACCTCGCGGCAGACCGCCGCACGCACCGGTACGGGAAGCGGTCACGGCTCTCCCATTGGTTCCGCGTCGGGCATTCGAGGCTCGGAAGGGACGACAAGGTCTCCGGCGCGGCCGTGGGCCGACACCTCTTCATCACCGCCTACGCCGACGCTCAGTGGTCGGAGGTATCCGGCGCATGGGACGTCGTCGACCGCTGGCGCGCCCGCAGGCCCGGCTTCTCCCTGAACAACAAGGCGCTCAACCTCGCCGAACTGACCGACGCCTATGTGACCGAGGCCCGCGCATCCTTCGAGATGGACGTGGACACGGGCATTCCGCGCCGAAGACGCGTGGAGACGCTCCTGCTCAACCGCCGCAGGCTGAACCACACCGGCTTGCTCCTGTCCGTGGACCGGACCCGGCCCATGCGGCTCGGCTCGATGCCGCTCAACGCCTCGGGCTTCCGCAAGTCGAAGCCGTGCCTCCGATGGCGCTACCGGCAGAGGGACGATCACGCCCAGACGACCGCCGGTTTCGAGGCGGCGGCGAACCAATACACGGTCACGCAATGGCCGACGGCATAGGAGAGATCGATGGCGATACATCTGTACGAAGACATCATATTGACCCAGAGGATATCCGAAGGGGACCTCACGAATCCCGATGACGACACCTACAACGGCACGGACGGGGAAACGAAAGACAAGGAGCTGTTCGTGGCCAACGAACAGACGACTCTCGCCGCGGCCCTGGCATCGGGGGCGACCTCGCTCCAGCTCTCCGCGCCTCTCTTCACCGACGGCGAAATCATCATCGTCGACGACGAACAGATACGCATCCTGAGCGGCGGCGGGACGACCGTCCTCGCCGTGGAACGCGGCTACGGCGGCACAACCCCTGCCGCCCACGATTCGGGTGCCGCGGTCTACTCCGGGTACGACTATACCGGGCTGGTGATCGAACCGGTGGATGTCGCCGGGGGCGACGAGTCGGCTTGGTACGCGCTGGCCCTGACACAGGCCGGGCTCGATACCGCCGTCGGAGGCGCACCGCTCAACCTGGGCGACAAGGCCCACGACGTGACTCTTTCGTTCTGGCGTCGCTGCACGGTGCCGCCCGGAACGCCGGTGCAAAACAAGACCGACCTCAAACTCCGGCTCACCGGCACGGAAAACCCGATTTTGTAGGAGGAACGCATGGCCTATCACAGCACATCCGGCACCGCTTCAAACACCGCGGATTTCCTCGTCCGCCTGAAAGATTTCCTCGTGGGAACGGTCGGCTGGACGCTTCGAGACGACCGCTCCGGTGACGCGGAGCCCAGTTACGTCCTGGCATCCCCGGGAGAGAGCGGAGCCGAGGACATCTTCCTCCGGTTCGCAAACGACACCCCAGCCGACCGAATCGCGGTCCGCGCCTACCTGTACTGGGACGCGGCCACACACACGGGCGTGAAGGAGGCGTTCCACACAAGCTACACCTACATCAAGACCGTGGATGCTTCCGCATTCCTGTATTGGTTTTACGCTGACATGGATCACGTCTTCATCGTGACCAAGATCGCAGCCGTCTACTACGGCCACTATTGCGGCCTTCTGAAGCGCTTTTGGTCCGGAGCCGTCGCCGTTACGCAGGCGGCTGCATCTCCGGGTTCAGGCGTCACGCTTCAGGTCAACGACGCCTCCATCTTCAGGGTTGGGGGCTATTACCTGATCAAGGACAACGCGGGAATCGAACGCGTTCAGGTTACGGCGGTGGATACGGTCGCGTCCCCAAATACCGTCACCCTGGCGAGCCTCGTCGCAGCCTATGCGCTCGGAGCGAAGATCGGTGAGGACCCGCAACCGGTCGTGGTCGGTCACTACCAGTCTCCGGGCAGCTTTTACGCGCTCAACAAGTTCGACGGGTGGGCGAGCGCGGCCGGGCAAGCCGGCTCGTGCGCCGCGGCCCACGGCAATTTCCACACCGCCGCCAATCCCGACCAACGATACGGACTGGTCACTATGTTCCCCTGGCTCGTCGCGCACACGACCGCGGCATACAAGGAACTGCGCGGCGAGTTGATCGAGGTCTATGCCATCGGCAGCGGTGCGGCCGACTCGGAGGACGTGCTCACGTTGAGCGGGACCTCCTACAAGATTTTCAACTTGTCCGGGCCGGGCTGGTGCGCGGTGAAGGAGTGATCCCATGGCGGTGAGGCAAGGCAACAAAAAGGAGATCGAGGCGAACGCCGGACGCCTGACCCCGATGTTCCGGGTGGTCCGGAACGTCGGCAAGGCGAACAGAATCACCGGGAGGCTGAGACGTGGCAACCCGTAGCGGAAACAAGCTCTCCGTCCTGCCGCTCTCGGGCTTCGTGGTTCCGATGAACCGCGCCCAGATGCCGGCCTTCCCGGCTGTCGTGTTCGAGGCCGTCGGCGCAGCCTCAACGACAAGGACTATCCGGCACGACGCGGACGCGGCCCTGCGGATCATGGCGGAGGTGGACGCCCCCGCCGACATCCAGGCCGTGATCGTGCGGCCGGTCCTGTGGAGCTTCGATCTGCGGGGATGGGTGGTCCGTTTCCCGACGATCCTTTCCGACGCAGCCGTCCGGATTCACCGGCCGGTCGAACGGCGGAGCGATACACGATGCGCGGTATTCGCCGAGATCGAGCGGACGGCGGATTCGAAACAACTTGTGGTGCGCGAGACATCCCGTCAAGCGGAAGCGCGCCAGACCGTCTTCGCCGTGCTGATCCGCGAAGGCCACACGATCCAGACTTGAAGGAGGAATACGAATGTCACTTGGACTCATTGTCAAAACGGGCCGCATCCTCACCGCGCGGCTGCTCATGGGCGATCCCATCGAGGGCATTACCCACTGCGCCATCGGCGAGGGCGACGCCACGTTCACCGATCCCATCAATCCGCCCGCCCCGGACATCGATCAGACGACGCTCAAGAACGAGCGGGCCCGCAAGAAGCAGTACAAGCGTACTTTTCTCAAGGAGGACCCGGAAGGGACGCTCATCGTCAACGGCATCCATTACATCGAAACCGCCGAGGAGACCCAGACCATCGGCGTCTTCTTCCGCTTCGAGGAAAACGAGGCCAACGGCATCACCATCCGGGAGTACGGCTTCTTCGGGGGCGACGTGGCCTACATCGCCGGGTTGCAGTCGGATTATGCGGCGAACGGTGTTTACCACCCGGATACCAACCCGACCGGTGAGGTGCTCGATCCCGGCTACCTGTACGAAGTGAAGAACATCCCCGACTTCAACAAGACCTCGGACACGCGCGTTGAGCTGGTCGGGGTCATCAAGATTTAGGAGGAAAGACCATGTCCATCTCGCGCGATACGTTCGACCCGGCAAAAAATTACAAGCGGGTCCGCTACCACCAGGACCGGGACCTGCTCGACTCGGAGCTCAACGAGCAGCAGGACATCATCAACCAGGAGCGCAGGAAGCTCGCGGACATCCTCTTCAAGGAGGGGGCCATCGTAAGCGGCTTCGGCGTGACGGTCGCCGCCAATGTGCTCACCGTGGCCGAGGGATTGGTCTACATCGACGGCTGTCTGGAGCGCGTGCCCGGCGCGGTGCTCACCTACGACCCGGCCAAGACGAGCGGCGCGGATTACGTCTATGTCGAGCTGCTCAAGTACAACTACGGCTACAACCAGGACGCCGTGCTCATCAACCCCGCGACGGGCGAACCCACCGCCGAGCGGGAAAAGTGGATTCTATCGCTCAAGGATCACGACACGAGCGGCGAGGCGCTGCCCAACAACGTGACCCAGCGCAAGGTGGTCGCCCTCCACAAGTTCGACCGTGAGACCGGCGATGTGACAGCCACTGTCCGCGAGAAATCGAACCTCTACCTGCAGGACCTTCTCGGGACGCTGCCCGGAAGTCGGATCACGGTCGCATCGATCACAGAGGATCAACTTGCCTTCGCCGCCGCCGAGGGGCTGAACTCGCTTCTTCAGAATCTGGCCGAGCGCACCTACGACCAGGCCGGAAGTTATCTGGTCAAGGGGCTCGACAGCTTCATCGGCGACAACGACGGCGAGAACGTCGAGGTGATCACCAACGCGGGCCGCGCCTACATCCAAGGGTTCCGCCTGCAGAAAGACCTGCCCACAACCACCTTGGTGCCCAAGTCCACGGCGGTCAAGTCGGTCCGCGGCGAGCAGAAAACTTACGTGATCGGCACCCGGCGCTATGCCCTCAACAACACGCCGCTCAAGGAAACCACTCAGGTCGAAGCCATCGTCGAGATCGTCTCCAACATCACGCGCGGCTCCGTCGGGGGCGGGGAGGACCTGCTCGTCCCCAACCCGGTTGTGGACATCCTCGAGGTGAGCCAGGGCGCGACCGTCTTCCAGGAAGGAGCGGACTGGCAGCAGTCCGGCAACTACGTGGACTGGCTGGGTTCGGGCAACGAACCCGCCATCGGCACGACCTACACCGTCCGCTGGACCTACACAAAACAGATGATTGAAGGGACGGACTACGTGGACGGAGGCTGGTTCGGACGCTCGGGACACCCGGCGGCGGACGAATATTTCTACCTGGTCACCGTTCAGAGCGCCACCGGCGAGACTCAGTACGACTCGGCCAAGGTCGTGTCCCGCGACACCCTGACCGGGGAAATCAACCGCCTCTCCTGGCTGCCTGTCAGCGGTGCGACCGGTTACCGCATCTATCGCGGCACGCAAAATACGGTCCGCGCGGACTTCCAGCGGCTCAAGGACGTGGCCGCCGGGGTCACGTCATACACCGACGACGGCGTGGACGAGATTGTGGGCGGCAACCCGCCCGCCTCCAACACGAGCGGCCTGACCATGTCCCCCGTGCAGGTCGAACCCGGCAATCTCTCCATCATCAACTTCGGCCGCACCAGCATCGGCGACGAGCCGGTGGCAGGCTCCAACTGCAGCATCGACTACGACTACTATGTCGGACGCAGGGACATCATCTACGCCACCACCCGCGAGATCAAGCGGCTGGAAGGCGCTCCGGCGGACTGGCCGAAGCTGCCCATCGTCCCGGAAGGCACGCTCGGACTCTGCAGCGTCGATTGTCCGCCGAATTCGGTGGACCTGACGGTCCAGAACTTCGGCCTGACCCGCGTCACCATGGACCAGATCCACGAGATCATCAAGGACGTCGAGGACCTCAAATACAACGACGCCCAGTTCCAGATGAACAACGAGCTGCAGAACCGGGACGCCCAGACCAAGAAGGGCGTCTATTCCGACGACTTTTCGAACGACGCCCAGTCCGACATCTATCACAGCGAGTGGAGCGCCCGCATCGACCGGGTCCGGCGCTTCGCCGCACCGGCCAGGGCCGCCTCGGCCACCGTGCTCACGGTAAACCCCTCGGCGAGCAACGCCTTGTTCAAGGGCAGCCTCGCGTTGCTCCCGGCCACGGAACGTGTGCTCGTCGAGCAGACCGACTGGTCCGAGGTCAAGAACATCAACCCCTACGCCGTGTTCGAGAAACCCGATGCCTCAGTGGAGATCACGCCGAACATCGGCAGGCGCGGCCAGACCGGAATCGCCGTGGTCGGGTCCAACTTTCAGTCCAACGCAAACAACGTGACTATCCGCTGCGACGGCCAGGTGGTGGCGTCGGGTGTCCATGCGGACACCGCGGGCCGCGTGAGCGCGTCCTTTGTCATCCCCGAGAACGCGCGCAACGGCAACCGCATCGTGGAAATGACCGACGGGCTCTATTCCGCCCGAGCCGGCATTCAGATCAACGATCCGATGGTCATCACCCGCATCGAACGCATCGTCGAGGAGCGCATCATCCGCGTGCCCGTGGTTCAAGTGGTCTGGCGCACACAGATCGTCACCGTGCGCAACGATCCTCTGGCCCAGACCTTCAGCTTCACCGAAGACAAGGTGGTCTCCGGTGTGGGATTGTATTTCACCACCAAAGACCCGTCCATCCCGGTCACGGTCCAAATCCGCGGCGTCACCACGGGTCTGCCCAACGGCGTGATTTTCGCTGAAAAGGTCCTGGCCCCTGGCGACGTGAATCTGAACGCCGAGACTAAGGTCGTCTTCGCCAACCCGTTTTACGCTCAGGCGGGAACCAGCTACGCGGTGGTGCTTCTCACCAATAGCACCAACTACCGTATGCGCGTCGCCACCCTGGGGCAACTGGGTCAAAACGGCGTGATCACCCGGCAGACCTATGCGGCCGGCGTGCTGCTGGAAAGCTCCAACGCCGAAACCTGGACCCCGCTCAACGGCTCCGATCTAACCATGAAAATCTATGGTTACGACTTTCAGCCCAGCGGAGAGGTGCGCTTCCAGCCCATCACCGGCGTACAGTTCAGCGATCTGAACCTGGACGAATACTCATCCGTCCCTCAAGGCACCGGCATCGCTTGGGAGTATTCCACCGACGGCGGCGTCCTCTGGGACGCCATCGTGCCCGCGGAGGAGGAGCGCCTCCCCAACTTGGCAAGTCAAGTGCTGGTCCGGGCGCTTTTTTCCAGCAACGCCGCCAACATCTCTCCGGCGTTGATCTACAAGGATGTGAACCTCATCGGTTATCTCAACAACATCACGGGAAAGTACCTTAATCGGGAAAACGAGCTCACCCAGGGCGTTTCATCCACCAAAATATACACCCAGATGAACATCCCGAGCGGGACGACCATCAACTGGTTCGCCTCCAATAACGGCGGCGCGACCTGGGAAGCCATGTCGATCCTGACGACGCGCAAAATCGACCAGGAGTGGACGGAGTACACGCTCACCAGAACCTTCTCCGACCCGAACGGAAACAGGGTCCGCTACAAGGCGGAGATGACCGGCAACAACCTGGTGTACCCGAGGATTCACACCCTCGGTGCGACGCTGAGCTGATCGGAGGGACGTCATGATCGTTCGCAGACAAGGCGGATTGACCGAGTTCATTCCATCACCACAGGAGAAGCGTGACGGAATCCTCCGGGACCACACCCTCGATCTGCTCGCCAACCTGGACGCCCGCTTGCGGCGCATCGAGGAGCGGCAGGGCATTGAGCCGGACGCCGCCGAGGCGTTCGCCGGACTTATGGCCCGCATCAAGCGGGAGGAGATCGAGGCCGGGCGGATCAACCGGGAACTGATGGACGCCGGATACCTGCATGAAGACCTGTCCGCCGCGGCGCTTGCGGCGCAGGCCGGGAGGAACCAACCATGAGCATCACCATCAAGAGCAACACCGATACGATTCTGGAACTGCCAGGGCTTACGGGTACGCTCGGGCCCGGAAAGGCCGCCGTCGTTCAGGCGATGACCCCGGACCTGCTGCGCGCCGTTGACCTCGGCCTGCTGCTGGTCCCATCGGGAGCGGAACCGCCCGAGGGGCTGCCGCCGGTGGTGTTCGACCACCGCTACCCGCACGTTCTGCCTCTGACGGCCGCTCGTGCCTACTATGTCCGCGTCCTCCGGTTCCCGGGCGCTTTCCACGACGGGACCCGACCCCGGAACTTCATCGCCTACTACGGCGATGGAGCGGGCATGAGCTGCGCCTTCTCCGACAACGGGCTCGCTTGGGACAAAGAGAAAAAGGTCACCGGCATCGCGGTCAACGGCTATCACGTGGTCTGCGCCCTGGAGACCGCTGCCCGGCTGCGCATCCTCTACTGGAATCCGGACGTTCCCAATCAGCCCTATGCCATGGCCGGTCTGCGCACGGCTGTTTGTGATCCGTCGGTCGACCCCGCCGCATTCACAGGCGACACCCCGTGTTCCGGTGACCTGGTGACCGAGGGAAGCGTCCAGGTCTGGAACCGCGGCCATTACGGGCCGTCGTTCCTCTGGCACAACCCGCTGTCCACCTCGGTCGAAGGAAGACCTTTCACCTGGCGCTACACCATGTATTTCATCGCCTCCACCGGCGGCAACGACAGCCTCGGCTTGGCCTGTTCCGACGATGCCGTCGAGTGGAAACTGATCGGAAACGGTCCGATCCTCTCCGGCTTGATCGACCCGCAGCCTTGGGAAGGCGTGAACGGCTACGTCTCCGCCGCCCACGTCGAGCGGCTTCCCGACGGGAGATGGTGGATGCTCTACTCCGGGGGCTCCGCGGGAAACGCCGGAATCGGCTATGCATGGTCCTGGGACCGTGTCCACTGGCGCAAGGCGGAGATCAACCCCGTGTTCAAGAACGGCAGCGGGCCATTCCTCGAGCGCTGCTACACGCCGAGCCTGGTCCGGGACGCCGACGGCTCGCTGCTCCTTTACCGCGCGGCCAAGGACGCGACCGCCTACCGGACCTTCGTTTCCCGTCTGCGGGCACCAGCCCTTGGTTGGCGGGACCTGCTCGGCCCGGACCGGCTCGGTCAGGGGCTCACCGCGCGGGAAGCCATCCACCGGGGCGTCGGCACCCAGGCTGAACGCGACGGTACTCTCCCGAACCCGTCCAAGGGCGACGAGTGGTTCAACACCGACCTCGCGGGCGGCGGAAAGTGGGAGAAACACACCGGTACCGACTGGAAGCGGAGCTGATCCCCGGAACACCCCTCTTCTCTTCGTACGCCGGGAAATCCCGTAACCCCGCGTGTTTCCGCAGGTTGTGGCCGCATATACATAAGCCATTGGAATCAAAGGGTTTATGTGTCGAATTCGCCTTGCTTTCTGTTCGGAAAGAAGCCTGTATGTGTGTGAACACAAGAGCCAATCCCTTGCCGGGAACGGGCTTACAGAACGCAAGGAGAGACCATGGACTTACGCCGGATCAACTTCGGAATCGAGATCGAGACGGTCAAACGGACGCGCGAGCGGGTCGCCCAGGCGATCCAGTCGGTGGTGGGCGGCCAAGTCCGCCACATCGGCAGCCCGGGCAGCTTCGACCCCTGGGAGGTCACCGACGACCATGGACGGGTTTGGAAAGTGGTATCCGACGGCTCGCTCATCAATGTGCCGGTCCACCTGCGGGCCGAGGTGGTGAGCCCCGTCCTGTCCTACGAGGACATCCCCGTCCTTCAGGATGTCGTCCGGGCGCTGCGGGCCTGTGGAGCCAAGGTGGACGACCGTTGCGGCATCCACGTCCACGTCGACGCCACGGCTTTTGACGGCCGGACCCTCGGCAACCTCGCCAAGATCGTCTACAAACAGGAAGCGCTCATCCTCACCGCCCTGGGCGTGAACGAGACCCGCCGCCGCAACTACAGCAAGCCGGTGAGCGACGATCTCATCGCGCAGATCGAGCGCCGCCGTCCCAGGACCAGGGACCAACTCAACCACATTTGGTACGGCTACCACAACCGGCAGCCCCAGCACTACGACAGCACCCGCTATCACGGGGTGAACCTGCACAACGTCTGGTACCGGGGCACGGTCGAGTTCCGCTGGTTCGAGGGAACTCTCCACGCGGGCAAGGTGAAAGCTTACATCCAACTGGTCCTGGCCGTGGCGGCCAAGGCGCTGAACGGCCGGGCCGCATCGAGCCGCAAGCGGTCCTTCGACCCGCAGAGCGCCCGGTACGACTTCCGGGTCTTCCTGCTTCACCTGGGGCTCATCGGCGACGAGTTCAAGACCGCGCGCAAGCATCTGATCGCCGCCCTGCCGGGGGACTCGGCCTTCAAACGCGGCAGGGTGAAACCAAATGAACAACCCGCCGACAAGGCGGAACCCTTCACGGAGGCCGGGCCCGACAATCCGGCAGGACAGCCGGATTGGACGCGCCAAGGGCGCGCCCGAAGGGCGAGGGCCATGGATGGCCCGAGTCAAACCCGGCCTCCGGCGTTTTCGGGGGACGAGACCGGCGGGACGCAAGGAGGCGCGTCATGAGAGTGCTGATTCGAAACACCGCCCTCGACGGGCGGCCGCTGGAAGGCGACGGTGAGGTCTTCAGCGGGGCGACGGTGACCGAAGTGGTCCTGGCCATGAAAGGAGCCACGCTCTTTTCCGACCAGCGGGACCTCGAGGACTACATCGACATGGTCCTGCGCAACGCCAAGATGCTGTCCGGTGTTGAGCTGGCGGTCCGGGGCGACACGGCAGAGGAAAAAGCCGCATCCTTTTTAGATGCATTGATCAAACACGGCCTTGCCGAGGTGCAGGACGACAAGCCCGCGCGGATACCGATTCCCGCCCTGGTCTGGCAGGGCATCGACGCGGTCCGGCTCTCGGGGCTGACCAACATGCTCGACCGGCCGGTCGTCGCCCGGCTGGCCGGGGAGCTCGGATATCCCGATGCCGCGAGCTGGATCGAGGAGCATCCGAAGGAATACGCCGAGGGCGTCTTCCGCGGGTTCATCGTCGATCCGCAGGGAGGGAAATCCTGATGTGCGGGCTCGCGGGAGTCATCTTCGGAAATAAGCGGCGACGCGCCGAGGAGCGGGAGTATCTCGCCTGGCTCTTCACCCGCCTGCTTGTATTGAGCGAGGAGCGCGGACCACACGCCACCGGCGCGGCATGGCTCGACACCGACGGCGGACACCGGCTCTTCAAGCGGCCGGTGACGGCCGAGCGGTTCGTCACGGACAAGTCCTTCGCCGAACTCCTGGCCGGCATAAACAACCGCGCCACGCTTCTGCTCGGCCATACCCGGTGGCGCACCCGAGGGGACGAGCGGGTCAACAGCAACAACCACCCGATCCGCGCCGGGGAGGTGATCGGCACCCACAACGGCACCATCTACAACGCCGACTACCTGTTCCGGCGCTGGAAGATGCGGCGCTTCGCCGAGGTGGACAGCGAGATTCTGTTCCGCCTGGCCGCGAACGCCGCGCGGGACGGGGCCATGGATATCGAGCGGTTCAAGGCCCGGCTCCGACGCTGTCGGGGTCAGATCACCGCCGTCATCGCCTGCCGGACCGATCCGGGCACCGTCTTTGTACTCAAGGGGAACAGGCCGTTGGAACTGCGCTGGCATCCCCGCCGCAAGGCGATTCTCTACGCTTCGGACCCCGCATACCTCGACGCCGTGCTGGCGGAGGAAAGGGGCTGGAGGGAGATTCCGGTCCCGCCCATGAGCTTGGTGGTGTTCCGGCGCGAGGACCTGGCTGCGTATTCGATGGAGCCGTTTGAGTTCATCGCCCAGGAGAGAAAGGGAGCAGAACCATGATAGACACCCCAATGAACCCAATGAACCAGGCAATGAACCCAACAGAACCCTTGAAGCCGAACACAAACGGAATGCTGAGACTCTTCGTCTACGGGACCCTGAAGCGTGGTTTCTGGAACCACGACCGCTTCTGCCGGGGCGTCCTGACGGTGGAGGACGCCGTGGTCCGCGGCCGCCTCTTCGAGACATCCTCCGGAATCCCCGTCCTGCAGGTCCCGGAAGAGGACATCCTCGCCGTCGGTACCACCAACCCGCGCGCCGACGTGGCCACACAAGCGCACGTGACGGCCCGCCTTTTCACTCCGCAATCCACAATCATCAATCCGCAATATGAAGGCGCGCCCTGGGGCCCCGTGTATGGGGAGCTTCTGACCTTCGACGATCCCGAAAACCGCCTTCCGGCCATCGACCGGCTGGAGGGGTTTCATCCCGGCGGTCCCTGCCTCTACTGCCGTGTTCTGGTCCCTATCCGTACAAACGGAACCGGGCTTCCGGCCTGGCTCTATGTGGGTGAAGATCTCTCGGGCAGGCTTACCCCGCTCGGTGGGTCCCGCTGGCCCCGGAAGCCTTGACTCGGTTACACTCGGTCAAATACAGAAAATAACCGGACAAACTGCTTGACATTGGACCTCCATCTGATATATTGTAACCCTGTTTGTCCTGGTTTGTTGGGATGTAAGCGACGAGGACTGGAACGTGGGACACCGATCAACCAAACGAAAGAGGCTGTTGCGAGGCAACCGATGAAGCCAACAGTGAGCGGGGTCGAATGATGGAAGACCGATGGCTCTCCGTGGATGAGATTGCTGACCATCTCGGCATCAAGCGGGATACGGTCTACAAGTGGATTAGCGAACGGCAGATGCCGGGTCACAAGATTGGTCGGCTTTGGAAATTCAATCAGCGAGAAGTTGACGAATGGGTGAGAAGCGGTGGTGCAAACACTTCTCCGTCGGAAAATGAACAATCCAAAATCAGACAACGAGAATCCTAATGGCCAGACTCGAAGAACTAAAACGCGGTGCGACCGTCAAAGGTATTCTGCCAGAAGGTTTCATAACCGTGGTCGATGTGTCTTGGATTGGTTCTGTCGCCATCGAACTGACCTACAAAGACAGCAAAGGGAAGCTGGCTAATGAACTGATATATCGTGACCGCGAGGGCGACCTCGAAATAATGGAATCCGGCAAGCCTTGGAGCTTCGATGGCGATTCCGACCTTTTCAGGCTGGTTTCGGAGGCACACCGTATTCGCCTCGCTTACCTGTTCGATCCGCTCCTGGCGGTCCACACCTCACTCGTCGATCCGCTTCCGCACCAGATCACAGCCGTTTATGAGTCAATGCTTTCTCGCCAGCCGCTTCGTTTCCTTCTGGCCGATGATCCTGGGGCCGGAAAGACCATCATGGCAGGACTGTTGATCAAGGAGTTGATCGCGCGGGGCGACCTGCAACGGTGCCTCATTGTCTGCCCGGGCAACCTGGTCGAACAGTGGCAGGATGAACTCTATCGGCGCTTCCACCTGCCCTTCGAAATCATGACCAATGACAAGTACGAGGCGGCCCGGACCGGAAACTGGTTCGCGGAGAACCCGCTCTCCATCTGTCGTCTCGACAAGCTCAGCCGAAACGAGGACGTACAGGAGAAACTGAAGACCACAGATTGGGACCTTGTAGTCTGCGACGAAGCCCACAAGATGAGCGCATCCTTCTGGGGCGGCGAAATCCGCAGGACCAAACGCCACCAATTGGGACAGATTCTTTCCGCCCTCACTCGTCATTTTCTGCTTCTGACGGCCACGCCGCACAACGGAAAGGAAGAGGACTTTCAGTTGTTCATGGCTCTACTCGATGGCGACCGCTTCGAGGGCAAGTTCCGCGACGGCGTTCATTCCATCGATGCCAGAGATCTGATGCGTCGGATGGTTAAGGAGGACTTACTCAAGTTTGACGGTCGACCGTTGTTTCCGGAGCGTAAGGCCTACACCGTAGAATACGAGCTTTCCGACGGTGAAGCGGACCTGTACCAGCGTGTGACGGAGTATGTTCGCGATGAGTTCAACCGCGCCGAAAAACTGGCCGACGACGGCCGCAAAGGAACGGTTGGGTTTGCCTTGACGGTCCTGCAGCGTCGGTTGGCCTCTTCGCCAGAAGCCATTTATCAATCACTTCGTCGGCGTCGGGAGCGACTGGAGAAGAGATGCCGCGAGGAGGAACTCCTCAAACGTGGCGCGGAGGTCCGTATCGATTGGCACAAGGATGTCCCGTCCCTGTCCGAAGATGACCTTGAAGATCTCGAAGATGCGCCGGATGAGGAAGTCGAGAACACGGAAGATCGCGTTGTCGATCTGGCCTCAGCGGCCCAGACAATCTCCGAGCTAAAGGCGGAAATTGCAATTCTCAAGGATTTGGAGCAAGTGGCCCTGCGGGTTCGTCAATCACGCACGGACCGCAAGTGGGATGAGCTTTCGAGTCTACTGCAGAACCAGACGGAGATGTTCGATGCCCATGGTCATCGCCGCAAGCTGATCGTTTTCACCGAGCATCGCGACACATTGAACTACCTTCATGATCGGATTGGGTCGCTGATCGGGAAGCCGGAATCCGTCGTGACCATTCACGGCGGCATGGGCCGTGAGGAACGAAAGAAGAACGAATCGCTCTTCACTCAGGATAAGGACACAGAGGTGCTCATCGCCACGGACGCGGCAGGCGAAGGTATCAACCTGCAGCGGGCCCATCTGATGGTCAATTATGACCTGCCCTGGAACCCGAACCGTCTCGAACAACGGTTTGGCCGCATCCACCGCATCGGGCAGACAGAGGTCTGCCACTGCTGGAACCTCGTCGCGTCAAAGACGCGGGAAGGCGATGTGTATCGCCGTCTGCTGGAGAAGTTGGAGGAGGAACGTAAGGCGCTGGGCGGAAAGGTATTCGACATCCTCGGCAAACTGCTTTTCGGTGATAAACCCCTGCGGAACCTCCTCATGGAGGCCATTCGGTACGGAGACCGTCCGGAAGTGCGTGCGCGGCTGAACCAGGTCGTCGACAACGCCTTGGATCGGGACAAACTCCGTGATCTGATTGAGGAACACGCCCTGGCGCACGACTCCATGGATGCCTCCCGCGTCCGGGAGATTCGGGAAGACATGGAACGGGCTGAGGCTCGCCGTCTTCAGCCCCATTTCGTTGCCGCCTTCTTCAATGAATCCTTCAAGCGGCTCGGCGGAACCTTGCGGGAAAGGGAGCCAAAGCGTTACGAGGCGACCCACGTTCCGGCCGTCATTCGTAGCCGGGACCGGATCATCGGCATGCGCGATCCCGTCCTCACGCGATACGAACGCCTGACGTTCGAGAAAGAACTGATCAGCGTCCCAGGCAAGCCCCTGGCAGAGTTCATTTGTCCTGGCCATCCGCTTCTCGACGCCACCATAGACCTAATCCTCGAACGGCACCGGGACCTCCTGCGACAAGGTGCCATCCTGGTCGACGAGAACTCTATGGACGAGGATGTGCGTGCACTCGTTTACCTGGAGCACTCCATCCAGGATGCGCGCACGGATCGGAGTGGAAATCGGCGCGTGGTCTCTCGCCAGGTTCAGTTCGCGGAGGTGACTGCATCCGGCGATGTTCGTGGTGCTGGATATGCGCCATACCTCGACTACCGGCCGCCCACTGAATCGGAGCTGGCCTTGATCCGGCATATGGAAGAACCCGGCTGGTTGCGCGACGAGATTGAATCTCGCGCCCTCGACTATGCTGTCCGGAACCTGGTGCCCTCCCACCTGCAGGAGGTCAAGAGCCGCAAAGAGCAGATGGTCGACAAGACCATGGCCGCAGTCAAGGAAAGGCTTACGACGGAGATCATCTACTGGGACCATCGGGCGGAACAGCTCAAGCAGCAGGAACTGGCGGGCAAGGTTAATGCAAAGATCAACTCCGGCAAGGCCCGTCAGCGGGCCGACGAGTTGACGATGCGGCTGCAGAAACGCATGGAGGACCTCCAGCAGGAACGCCGCATCTCGCCGCTTCCGCCCAACGTCATCGGCGGAGCACTGATCGTTCCGGCAGGACTTCTCATGAGGTTGAACGGAGGGCAACCCGCCACGGTGCAGGCCAAAGAGACCAGGCGCGTCGAGCTGGTCGCGATGCAGGCGGTCATCGCGGCCGAGCAAGGACTCGGGTTTGAGCCGCGCGATGTGTCGGCGGACAAGTGCGGTTATGACATCGAATCTCGCGATCCGAAGGGCCATGCGCGGCTCCGCTTCATCGAGGTGAAGGGACGAGTTCAGGGGGTGGACACTGTGACCGTCACCAAGAACGAGATTCTGACCGCACTAAACAAGCCGGATCAGTTCATTCTGGCGATTGTGCAGGTGAACGGCGAGCAGGCGGTGGACATCACCTATGTGCGCGAGCCGTTCGGTCGGGAACCAGACTTCGGCGTTACGAGCGTGAATTACCGGTTATCAGAGTTGCTGAGCAGGGGAGGCCCGCCACGATGACGGATGCGCCTCCCTATTTCGAGGATGTCCGGGCAACTGCTGCCAGGCGTTGGGTTCAACTTGAACAGGACCCCGTATTGGCCGGACCTTGGCACCAGTTGTTCAAGCAGGTGCAAAGTCCTCGTCATGTCGTTTCCGAGCTTCTGCAAAATGCGGACGATGCGGGCGCAACCATGGCTTCGGCGGACATCCAAGATGGGGAGTTCATATTCATTCACAATGGCGAGGACTTTACCGAGGAGCACTTCATCTCCCTTTGCCGGTTCGGGTATTCCAACAAGCGATCCCTTCACACCATTGGATTCCGAGGGATTGGCTTCAAGAGCACATTCAGCCTTGGGGATGAGGTTCGGCTCAGTACTCCTTCACTATCGGTGGCCTTCCGGCGCAGCCGTTTCACCGAGCCCATATGGATGGCCCGGAACGGAGTCCCGGCCCGTCACACGGAAGTTCGTGTTACGATTCAGGACCTACACCGCCAGCGAGAACTGAAGAAGAACCTTGATGACTGGACGAAGAGTCCGGCATCGTTGCTTTTCTTTCGTTCCATCCGTTGCTTGACCATCAGCGGCCGAGAAATCCGTTGGGAGTCACAAGCTGCTGGGCCTGTACCTGGATCGAGCTGGTTCTCGTTGGCAGGCACGCCGGACCGACGGGTACTGCTGATCCAGTCCGATCCAGAGCCTTTTCCGGCTGAAGCCCTCGACGAAATCCGTCAGGAACGAATGGTCGCGGTTGACGAGGAAACAGCCCTGCCTCCGTGCACCGTCGATCTGGTTCTCGGCATGGAAGGCCGCCTTTTTGTCATTCTTCCCACAGGAGTGCTGACCAAACTTCCATTTGCTTGCAACGCACCGTTCATTCAAGACCCGGCCCGCGTGAAAATCAAGGACCCGGAGACTTCGCCGACAAATCGTTGGCTCCTGGATCGTGTGGGCAGATTGGCAGCGGAGACTCTGCTTCATTGGGTTGGAAATGTGGCCGTGGGAATTGAGAAACGATGCGATGCCTACGCGCTGCTACCTGATCTTGATCGCGATGACCATTCGCTGGAAGGCGACTGCGGACGGATCGCCGAAGAGGCATGCGAATCCGCAATGGCAGGTAAGCCATTCCTTTTGTTGGAAGACGGATCGTTGGCAAAGGAAAAAGGCTGTGTTGCCGTGCCTCGGGTTCTCCTCGACGTATGGCCGAACGATCTTGTCTCTCGCCTGTTCACCGACAGCGCCCGACCGATTCTCTCTCATCACATATCGGCCGAGAACCGAAAGAAGCTGATCAACTGGAACAGCATAGACCAAATCAGCAAGGAAGATGTGCTGACCACACTCAAATCGAAGCACCTGCCCAAACCGGATTCCTGGGCGCAGCTTCTGCTGCTGTGGGCCTACGTCGCGGAAGATGTTGTCGGCTATCACTACAATCGAAATCATAAGGATGTTCGCATACTTCCGGTCCACGGTAAGGATGTTCTGTATGCCGCCAACGAAATCGTGCGGCTGGGAGAGAAGAAACTACTCCAGTCTCAGGAGGATTGGGAGTTCCTCGCGGCCCACCTGCTTGTACTCAATCAGAACTGGCCGCGATTCCTGGCTGAACAGCGCCGAAGGGCCGAGCAGGACAAGGACGATGATCTTGGGCGGCAAGTTGAATCCGCCTACAAGGTCTTCGACGCCGTGAACCTTGGACAAGCCAGCGACGTGAGTCAGGTGATCCAGCAAGCCGCTGAGAAGTTTTTCGGTGAGCAAGAATGCGATATGGAGGACTGCATTCGGTTGGCACAACTGGCTGCAACTTTGGGAGCTTCGGTATCGGAGAGCTTTCAGTTCGTCACCCGTGATGGTTGCCGCAGGCCAGTCAACGAACGTATTGTTTACGATGCAAACAATGACCTTGATGCGTTCGTTCCCGATCAATGGTACCAAAGCCACGTGCTGCACGAGGACTATCGTGTCCTTCTGTCTTGCACCGAAGAAGACTGGCAGCAATGGATGACATCAGGGCGAAGCGGGCTGCTTACATTCCTGCCTTTGCAGCAGGTAACAAAAAGAGTATGGAACAAAAAAGATATCATCACGCTGCTGAAGGATCGTGGGTTGCAAGGCGAGCCGGCATTTCCGTACCAAAGGGACGATTTCACCATTGATGATTTCGATTTCTTACAGGAACACTGGGAGTTCTGGCAGGAAGTTGCTCGAAATGATCCTCTGATATGGGGTAAAGTCATGTCCCGAGTCTTGGTGCAACCGAAAAACTATTGGACAACAGCACTTTGCTTGAAGGTCTGGCAAAACGGGAACAAGTACAAACAGACGATAACAAATGAAGACTTGTTGCCGGCTTGGGTTGCTAAATTCCAATCTCTCCCGTGCCTACAGGACACCAACGGCCGCTACCGTGAACCGGCAGAGCTTCTCCGCCGGACCCCAGAAACCGATCCGTTGTTCGGAGTCGAGTCATTTGTTCGCTCCGAGTACGATACCGAACAAACCCGTCCCCTTCTGATAAGGCTGGGCGCGAGAGGAACACCCACCGGCCCCCGACGCCTTCTGGATCGGCTTCGCGCCCTTGCCACGGTGGAAAACCCGCCTGTCTACGAGGTGGAAAAATGGTGCCGCCGACTCGATCAGTTGCTCACCAAGTGCTCTACTCCGGAGTTCAACGAAATCAAGTCTGCCTTTGTGGACGAGAAACTGATCCTCACTGCCGAGTCCGAATGGGTCACGGCCGCCGAGGCGTTCCTTTCCGCCGACGAGGAGGACGCTCCTGGGGCGGCCGTAGTGCACCCTGCCATTCACGACTTGTCGATGTGGCGAAGGCTCGGCGTTGCCGACCGTCCCACGGGCGATCTGGCCATGCGCTGGCTTGCCGACATGGATTCGGGAAAGAAGCTCTCCAAGGACGAGTTGCGAAGGGTCCGCGCACTTCTGCCCCGGTATCCTGAGCGTATCTGGCGCGAATGCGGACACTGGCTCAACCTGGAAGGCGAATGGGTCCCGGTGGAACAGTTGTCCTACAAACTGACCATGCAAACGCTCATTCCCTGGGCGAACCTGTTCAGGCCGATCAAGCAGAAAACGGCCGACTTCCAGAAGTTGACTGTCGAGATGTGCGGACAACACCCTTTTGCTGCATTGCCCACCCTTGCCGATTGCATTGAAGACCGCTTTGACGAGCGGATTGACGATTCAGCAGAAAAGCTTGAGAAGGTTTGGCTAACAGCGCTGGGTGATGGTTTGGCGCGCATCCAACTCGACGACCCGGAGGAGACCGCTCGCATGCGCGAGTTGGGATGCCGCTTGGCAAGAACGCAATTTCGTTTCGTGACCGCCCTCGAAGCCACGCCCTACATCGATGGTGTCCCATCCGGCACGCCACGACGTGTCGATGTGCTGTGGAAGAACCACGTACTCTACGTCGAGAGCAAGTCGGTGGCAAAGATGGCAAAAGCCATCGCCCTTGAGTTGGGGCGACATTTCGGCCGTCCCGACATTGCCGATGCCATTAAACTCTGCTTCGAGCGAGAACGGGAGTTTATCAACGAGTATCTTGAAGAGAACTTTAATCTGTTGCCGCCCTCATCCGGTACAGCGACCCCGGAGTTTCGGTCTGAGACGGAACCGTTCGATCAACCTTCACCAACTGGATTGGAAGACGCGGCACAGATTACGAAACCACCCACAGGCGATAGCGGGGCAGTTCAGATCGATGGACCGACTCCTGACGCACTCGAAGGTGAAGCGGCTGGAGAGCCGACGCAACCTGATTTGGATGAAGATGACAACAGGAACGTAGCCCCCGCGCCACGCAGGCATCCCCAGCAACCGACGAAGCCGAAGCTGATCGAACGATTCGCGGTCGCCAATGGATATGTCAGGGACAACTCCGAGGGACGGTTCTATCGTGAAGACGGCGGCTGGATCGAGCGTGCGTCCGGCGCGAGCTTTCCCTGGGAACGGTACTCACCCTCCGGCGAACTCCTACAATGCTACTGGGTCAAGGATCATTGCATCGAGCGCGAACCGCTTCAGATCGAGGCGGAGGTATGGGAGTTGTGCGCCAATCATCCCGAGAAGTACTCGCTCCTGCTGGCGGCCCCGGACGATACGCCGGTCGAGTACTCCGGCAAGCGCCTCTGCGCACTTCGTGACAGCGGTCGGGTGACGCTTTTCGCTGCAAGCTACCGGTTGGTATACGAACGTGACGAGCAGGCGAACACAACACAAGAAACCGCCACTGGAGGTGGAAAGGACAATGGGTAAACCGCTCTTCGACAGCCTTGAAATACGCCAGTTCCGGGCGTTCGACTACATCAAGATCGACCAACTCGGCCACATCAATCTGTTCCTGGGCAAGAACAACGTGGGCAAGTCCACGCTGCTCGAAGCATTGTGTCTGCATGCCAACCTCGGTTCGCCTCAGACCATCCAGTGGATTCTGGACGGCCGGGACGAGCCCGGCGAGGTTCGTCACGGCAACACCGCCGATCCGACAGTTTGGAGCCTGTTTCATGGCCATCCGGCCCTTGAACGCATCAAGGAATCCATCCAGATAGGCCGTGTCGGCGCTCCGGACAGCGCCCTGTCTTTGTCTATCGCTTGGCTTCGCAAGACCAGTGACATGGACGCCTCCGGTGGATTCGGTGACGGCAGCGGTTACGGCGGCGGCGTGCAACCGGGCCAGCAATACGTGGAGGTCGGACCGCCCGAGGCGACGGACGGCGAAGGTCCCATCCCGGCGCTTATCGTGAAGTATGGCTCGATGCGGAGGGTGCTGCGTCTGGATGAGGCCTTTGACGACCTATGCCGCCGCTGGAATCTTCAGACCCGGTCCCATCGTGATCTCGCAACGCCGTGCGTCCATGTCGGTCCGGGCGGCCTCGACGATGCGGGGTTGCGGAGCCTCTGGGAGAAGGTCGTCCTGACTGACGCCAAGATGGATGTCATTGACGCGATGCGGATAATCGCGCCGGAGACGGAAGACTTCGCCCTCCTGCATCTCCACGAGCGCGTCTCGTCGCTTCGCCTGCGCGTCAAGGACCGTGAGGACTCGGTTCCGATCAAGACCATGGGTGACGGCATGAATCGCCTCTTTGGGCTCGGTATGGCCCTGGCTTGCGCGAAGGGCGGCATCCTGCTTGTGGACGAAATCGAGAATGGCATTCACTGGTCCGTGCTTCCCGAGGTCTGGAAGTTCGTCGTGAAGGTCGCCAAACGGCTTGAAGTCCAGGTCTTCGCGACCACGCACAGCAACGACTGCCTGAAAGCCTTCCAGATGGGTACGAAAGGCGACCCGGACGTGGACGGCGTTGCCGTTCGGATCGAGAAGAAGAACGGCGAGTTCAGCGCCGAGATCTTCGACGAGAAGCGGCTGGCGGTCATCGTAAAGGAGGCGATTGAAATCCGATGATGGTCAATCGACTCATATTCGAAGGCCCGGACGACAAGCACGTGGTGATGAACCTCCTGTTCAATCACGAGCACAATGGTGAGCGTCTGTGCGAGCATTTTACCGAAAAGGTAAAGGATGGCGTCGAAAATTTGATCGATACGCTGAACGAGGAGCTGAAGGCCACCGATCTCGGCCGCCTCGGCGTGATCCTTGATGCCGATACCGATCTCGCCAAACAGTGGGCGCGGGTCACGCGGGTTCTGGACGAGCACGGATGCCGTGCGGTCCCGGCCTCGCCCAACGCCGATGGAACCATTGTCGAAACGAACGACAGCAAGAAGATCGGCATCTGGGTGATGCCGGACAACAAAAGCGCCGGGGCGCTGGAGGATTTTGTCGGCAAACTGATCGCCGAGGGGGACACGCTGTGGCCAAAGGCCCAGGCCGACGTGAACGGTATCCCCCAGGCGGATAGGCGATTCAAGGAGACCTATTTATCCAAGGCCCACGTTCACACCTGGCTGGCCTGGCAGGAAGAGCCGGGCACGCGGATGGGCGAGACCTTCAAGAAAAACTATCTCGATCCGAACCATCCGCAGGCGACAGCCTTCGTGAACTGGATCAGGAGACTTTTGGCATGAACGGAAACGAGAATAGATGACTACACATCCGAAAAAACTGATCGAGGTTGCGCTGCCGTTGGCGGCGATCAATGAGGGGTCCAAACCGGAAACGGAGAACCCGTTTCTGAAGGGCCACCCGCGCGCGATCCACAACTGGTGGGCGCGGACGCCGTTGTCCGTATCGCGGGCAATTCTATTCGCGCAACTGATTGATGACCCGGGCGATGGTCTTCCGCCCAAGGAGGCGCGCAAAGCACGTGAGAAGCTGTTGGACTTTGTGGCCGAATTGGCCACCTGGAACGCCACGACAGACAAGAAGATCATTGACCGTGCCCAGGAGATGATCCGGCAGCAGTTCAAAGGCAACATGCCCGAGTTCTGGGACATGTTCGGCGGCCGTGCAAGCATTCCGCTGGAAGCACAGCGGTTGGGCCTGAAGGTCACGAGCAGCGATCTCAATCCCGTGGCGGTCACCATCCAGCGGGCCTTGTTGGAGTTCCCGCCGAAGTTTAAGGACCGTTCTCCGGTTCATCCATTCGATAAGAATGACTTGTTGAGGGTAACCGATTGGAGAGGGACGACTGGTCTTGCTGAGGATATTCGATGGTATGGCAAATGGGTGTGCCAGAAGGCCGCGAAGAAACTTGAGCACCTCTTTCCTAAAGGACCGGATGGTCGGGACGTGGTTGCCTGGCTTTGGGCAAGGACCGTACCGAGTCCCGATCCCTCATACAATGGTGCTCCTGTTCCGTTGGTAAGGTCATTCAAACTGGCTGGAAAGAAACGTCAAGTTTGGATTATCCCGACAATTGACCGAAAAAGCAATTCCGTTAACTTTCGTATTGCGCAAGACGTAAAGCCTGAGATGGAAGGAACTGTTTCCCGAAAGGGGGCTATCTGCCTGCTTAGCAAGAATCCCATGCCTTTCCCTTACGTTCGAGAGCAAGCCAAGAATGGCAATATGAAGAACCGAATGATGGCCATAATTACGGAGGGGAATCGTTGCAGAGTCTATCATGCTCCCACTGAAACCCACATTAAGGCCGCTGAACGCGCTGTCCCAAGCTGGCAGCCGGATTGTGAGATGCCCAAAAAACACCGGAACTTTCAACCGCCCGTTTATGGCATGGATAATCTGGGTGATCTGTTCACAGCACGACAACTGGTCGCTTTGACAACAATCGGTGAACTGATCGAAGAAGTGCACAAGAAAATAGACGCTGATTCTAAAGGAGATAAGGACTATGCGGATGCCGTGGCAACATACCTGACCTGTGCATTATCAAGGATGACCGACTATCACAGCAGCCTATCTACGTGGAACCCAACGAATGAAAATGTGAGAAATCTTTTTCAGCGGCAGGCCATTCCTATGGCCTGGGATTTCTGCGAGGCAAACCCCATCGTTGGCAAACTGTCTTTCTTAGTTGCTGCCGAATGGGTGGCCAACTCGATTGAGGCAGTCTGTCCGAATATGCCGGTGGCTCGAGTTGCGCAACTCGATGCCAGAAAGGCCCAACCGAAGTTTGATGCGGCTCCTGTGATTTCGACTGATCCGCCATACTACGACAACATCAGCTATGCTGACCTGGCAGACTTCTTCTATGTGTGGCTTCGTTTGGTCTTGCGAAAGATCGACCCTCAAACATTTGCGACGTTACTCACGCCCAAGGAGCCTGAACTCATAGCATCACCTACGCGCCATGGCTCCCTTGAAAAGGCAGAGAGACACTTCCGCGATGGCTTTCAGCTCGTATTCAAGGCAATACACGAATGTTCAAATCCTTCAGTTCCTATCACTGTCTACTACGCCTTCAAGCAACAGGAAGATGATATGGATGATGACGAGACACAAAGATCTTCAACTGGTTGGGAGACGATGCTTGAAGGCTTGGTTGAAGCCGGATTCCAGATCACAGGAACATGGCCTATCCGTACAACCAAGAAAGCTCGGAGTGTTGCGCGTGGAACAAACGCCCTTGCCTCTGCCGTCGTTCTCGTTGCTCGCCAGCGCAGCACGAGTGCGGCAATGGCTACGCGGAAGGAATTCGCCTCGGTCCTGCGAAAGGAACTGCCAGCCGCTTTCGCTGCCCTAACGCAGGCGGGAATTGCTCCCGTCGACCTCGCCCAAGCCGCCATCGGGCCGGGGATGGCCATTTACTCTCGTTACAGCAAGGTGATCGAGGCGGATGGTTCGCCGATGTCTGTCCGGACAGCACTTCAGATCATCAACCAGGAACTCGATGCGCACCTGGCGGCGCAGGAGGGCGAGCTGGATCGCGATACGAGCTGGGCGGTAGCGTGGTTCGAGCAGCACGGGATGAACGAGGGCGAGTTCGGCGTGGCGGAAAGCCTTTCCCGCGCCAAGAACACCGCAGTCAACGGGCTTGTCGAAGCAGGCATCATCACGGCAAGGGCCGGGAAAGTGCGGCTTATCCCCCGCGACCAGATGCCGGACGACTGGGACCCGGCAACCGACAAACGGCCGACCATCTGGGAGGCAACGCAGCAGCTTATTCGCGCTTTGGACCAACATGGTGAAAGTGGCGCAGCGGCGCTTCTAAGGCGGCTGGGCGGATACGGCGACGCGGCCCGTGACCTGGCGTATCGCTTGTTCAGCATTTGCGAGAAGAAGAGCTGGTCAAGCGAGGCGCTGGCTTACAACAGCCTCGTGCTGGCGTGGCCGGAACTGACTCGGTTGGCCCAGGCAAAACCGCGTGAAGTCCAGCGGACTATTTTTGAATAGGGGTATTTCAATGATGAGGGCAAAACATGGCTAAAAGCAATCACGGCAGAGTGGGTGACGCGCTTGAACTGCTCAACAGGGGGTTGCGCCCTTTTGTAGAGCGGGAACTGCAAGCTGTCCACGGAGATCAGTGGCAGGAGATGGTGGCGCAGACGCTCCGCGAAGACCGCGGTGCAGTGAAGGCGACCAAGAAAGGCGAGCTCAACTGGGACACCCATAACCTGCTTACGGTCATGTGGGACCAGTGGAATTCCGTCTTTCGCAAGACCCTCGGCCATACCGAGCGAGCCCTTGTGAGCGAGCTGCGGGAGGTACGCAACCGCTGGGCGCACCAAACCCCCTTCAGCAGCGATGACGCCTACCGGGCGCTGGACAGCATCGGCCGCCTTCTCACCGCAATTTCCGCTCCCGAGGCCAAGGAACTGGAAGTACAGAAAATGGCGCTCATGCACCTGCGCGTCGACGAGCAGCGCCGGGGCGAGATGCGCAAGCACGCCGTGGCTCCCACCGAGGGCAGCCCGCAGAGCGGCCTCAAGCCATGGCGCGAAGTTGTCACCCCGCACCGGGACGTGGCCAGCGGCAAATACCAGCAGGCGGAGTTCGCGGCTGATCTGTGGCAGGTGTACCTGGGCGAGGCGGCATCCGAGTACCAGGACCCCACCGAGTTCTTCCGGCGCACCTTCATCACCGAGGGACTGCAGAAGCTCCTCAGCAACGGCGTACGCCGCATCGGCGGGCAGGGCGGCGACCCGGTGGTCGAGTTGCAGACGAACTTCGGCGGCGGCAAAACCCACAGCATGCTGGCGCTTTACCATCTTTTCTCCGGCACACCCTCGACCGAACTTCCCGGCACCGAGCAAGTCCTGAAGGAAGCCGGATGCGAAGTGGCATCGAAGGTTCATCGCGCCATCGTGGTCGGCACCAAGGTGTCGCCCGGCAACCCGAGCACCAAGGACGACGGGACGGTCGTCCGCACGATCTGGGGCGAGATCGCTTGGCAACTGGGCGGCAAGACCGGTTACGAGATGATCCGCGCCGACGACGAGAAGGCCACCAACCCCGGCGACAAGATGAAGGAGCTGTTCAACAAGTTCTCGCCCTGCCTTGTTCTGATCGACGAGTGGGTAGCCTACGCGCGACAGCTTCACGAAGGCAGCCTGCTTCCCGCCGGCACCTTCGATACCCAGTTCACCTTCGCGCAGGCACTGAGCGAGGCGGCCAAGGCGGCCAAAAACACCTTGCTGGTGGTCAGTATTCCAGCATCCGATAACGAGATCGGCGGCGAATGGGGCCAGCGTGCCTTGTCCCGACTCAAGAACGCCATCGGCCGCGTGGAATCGAGCTGGCGTCCGGCCAGCCCGGACGAGGGGTTCGAGATCGTGCGCCGTCGGCTCTTCGAGCCACTGCACGAGAAGCAGGCCTTCGTGGCGCGCGACGCCGTGGCGCGAGCCTTTGTGGAGATGTACGGAACGCAGCACAGTGAATTCCCATCCGAGTGTCGAGAGGCCGAATACGAACGTCGCATCAAGCTGGCCTACCCTATCCACCCGGAACTCTTTGACCGGCTCTACAACGACTGGTCCACGCTCGACAAATTTCAACGCACGCGCGGCGTGTTGCGCCTGATGGCGGCGGTGATCCATTCCCTATGGGAAAGACAGGACGGCAACCTGCTGATCATGCCCGCCACCATCCCCATCGACGACCCGGCGGTTCAGTTCGAGTTGACCCGGTACCTTGACGACCAGTGGACCCCTGTCATCGCCAAGGATGTGGACGGGGAGCATTCCCTGCCGCTCAGGCTCGATCGGGATGCGCCGAACTTGGGGCGCTACTCCGCTTGCCGCCGCGTGGCGCGTACCATCTATGTCGGATCGGCCCCGACCCAACGGGCCGCCAACCGGGGTATCGACGACCGCCAGGTGAAGTTGGGATGCGTTCAGCCCGGCGAAACCGTGGCGACCTTCGGCGACGCCATCCGCAGACTTACGGACCGGGCGACCTATTTGTATGTGGACGGCAGCCGCTATTGGTACTCGACCCAGCCCACGGTCACGCGTCTTGCGGAGGATCGTGCGAACCAGCTCCACGAACACGATGTCATGGACGAGATCGTACGCCGGCTCAGGGACGAGGCGCGCAGCCGTGGCGATTTCCACCGCGTGCATGTCTGTCTGAGCAGCAGCGACATCCTGGACGAGCACGAGGCGCGGCTGGTGGTCCTCGGTCCGGAGCATCCGCACAGCAAAGGCCAGGCGGACAGCGCCGCGCGGAAAGAGGCGCAGGCTATCTTGGACAGTCGCGGCAGCAGCCCCCGGTCGTACAAGAACACCCTGGTGTTTTTGGCCGGAGACGCAAGTCGACTCAAGGACTTACAGACTGCGATTCGCCAGTTTCTTGCTTGGAAGTCCATTTGGGATGAGCGGGAGCAGCTCAACCTCGATCCGTTCCAATCCAAACAGGCCGACACGAAACGCAAGAACGCCGACGACACGGTGAACGTCCGCATTCCCGAGGCATATCAGTGGCTGCTCGTCCCGAACCAGCCAGACCCCAAGGGATCGCCTGAGTGGACGGAAACTCGCTTGCAAGGGTCAGATTCGCTGGCGCTTCGCGCTTCCAAAAAGCTCAAGAGTGAGGAGATGCTCCTCGTCCAGATGGGTGGAGTTCGGCTGCGCCTTGAACTGGATCGGGTACCCCTCTGGCGCGGGAATGACGTGCTGGTGAAGCAGCTTGTCGAAGACTTCGCGACGTATCTGTACCTTCCCCGTCTTCGCGACTCGGACGTGCTGATCGCCGCCATCCGGGAAGGGATTACGCTCCTGACCTGGCAGTCTGAAACGTTCGCCTACGCACAGTCCAAGGACGCCGACGGCCGCTATTTAGGTCTCGTGGGCGGCGGCTCTGCCGCTGTTCAGAGCGAGGGCGGCTCGATTGTAGTGAAGCCCGACGTGGCAGCCGAACAGCAGCGCCGGGATGCTGAAGCGGCGAAAGCAAAGGCCGGAAACGGTTCGGCGACGGTCGCGGAAAGCGAACGGACCGGGGAACAGGGTCAAGCGGCCGGGGCGGAAACAACGCGTGGAGCGGACACAGACACACCGCCACCACCCGCCCCCACGTATCGGCGTTTCCATGGATCGGTGCAACTCGATTCACTCCGGGTCGGGCGGGACGCCAGCCGAATTGCCGACGAGGTCATCCAACACCTGTCGAAATATATCGGGGCCAACGTCGAGGTGACCCTGGAAATCCGGGCAGAAATGCCGGACGGGGCCACCGAGAAGACTATCCGCGATGTCACCGAAAACTGCCGCACCTTGCGCTTCGACTCTTTTGGATTCGAAGAGGAGTAACGGCAAAGCGAATCGGTTATGGAAACACAGATGATTGATTTAATGGGAGTTTCGGAGAAAGTGCTTCGGTCGGAATGCGTCGTGGCTGTTCAGCCTCGCAAACGTTTTATGCGTTCCTTCCATGAGAAGGTGAGCAAGTCGCCGACGAAGATTGGGGATTATAGGTCATCATGAGCGCACCCTCGGCAGAGCATATGAGAACCGCCATCATCCAGGCCCTACGCAAGCAGGGATACAGGGTGAAGAATGGCGTTATCCTCATGCCCGAGGACCCATCTAAGGATGACTTTCGTGCACTGAACACATTGGCAACGCAAAAGAAACTGGAGAAATCAGGCCCCGGAGTTAAACCATACGAAGATCGGCTCATTCAGTACATTGCGAATGGCCATGAGGTCGTTCCTCGGAGCATCTCTCCAAAGATCGTTCCTGTAGAACCCGAATCTGAGCACGAGCTCTTGTTTCGCTACGCATGTCTGCATTGGAGTATCCCTGTCTCTGCAGGGTATGGAAGACGCTTGCGGTTCTTGGTCATTGACGAGAGCAATGGGAGGCTAATAGGTCTTTTCGGCCTGGGCGATCCGGTTTATTCCATGCAGGCGCGTGACCGGTGGATTGGCTGGGACAAAGAGGGGAAAGCCAAGAAGCTTTATCACGTAATGGACGCCTATGTGCTTGGGGCCGTGCCGCCATATTCATTTTTGCTCGGCGGGAAACTGATAGCAATGCTCGTGTGCAGCAATGAAGTCCGGAATGCATTTCGTAAGAAGTATAACGGACAGGAATCGCTGATTAGAAAGGAAACGCGTCCACCCTATCTTGTCCTCGTTACGACAACTTCGGCACTGGGTCGATCCTCCATTTACAACAGAGTTAGCGTCAATGGCCAGAAGTATTGGACAAGTCTTGGCTTCACTCAAGGGTCTGGCGAGTTCCATTTTTCAAACGGAGTGTATGACGATATTCGGGCGTACGTAGAAGAACACTGCGAACCCACGGCAAAGCACGCAGCATGGGGAAGTGGGTTCCGAAACAAGCGGGAAGTTATTAGGAAGTGCCTCTCTAAGATTGGCCTGTCTGCAGACCTGATTTATCACGGCATACGACGCGAGATTTTTGCGGCACCACTTGGACGACAGGCGATACCCTTTTTGAGGGGAGAAGTCAGCCGGCCATGCTTCTATGATTGGTCCGCTTCCGACCTTGCGGAGTTGTTTGCAGAACGATGGCTCTATGGTCGGGCAGAGCGGATGCCAGGATATCGTGAGTATGATCGAGAACAATATCGGATCTGGCCACCCAAGAGAACCATAATGAAAGGGCGCGGGTGAGCGTATGGAAGCATTTGCAGACCTCCCCGACGCGCTCGTTCGTGACCTCTTGGCCAAAGCTACACCGGTCGCGGAGGGCGTTGCTCAGAATCTGCAGGCGCTGCGGGATTCACACGCACTTCTGTACACAGAGGCACGCAACCATCATTTGATTTGTCGGAAGGCCGATCTCGATGTCCCGAGAGAGCCTTCGGTGGTAGGAGTAGATGGGTCGTATCAAGTCCATCGTCTCACGGCCTTGGACCTTTGCGCGGCAGCGGCTGTTGCGGTGGAAGGTACGTCAAAGGAGGCTACCAGACATTGGCCAGAACCGTATCACGACATGTGGGTCGATGGTCTGCCCCATCGTATCGACACGGTCAGCGTACTCCGCGGAATGATGGTTTCGATGGAGATGACGCTCGCAGCGGATGCTCCACATGATCTTGTGTTGCTCGATGGCTCGTTTTCATCCTTGATAATTTATTTAAATCAGGCTCTTACCAAACTCAATGACTGCGCAAAGACTTTGGCGGACGACTTTCTTGCCCGTTGGCGCGATGGAATACTTGATCAATTGAAAGGGCTTCTGAGAAGCGACAGAACCGTTGCGATGCCGAAGTTCACATCACGCAACGAATTCCTTCGTGGGAACATGCTGAACCCGCCTGTGATCGTGGATGGAAAGACGCTTGCGACGATGATCTTGAATCCAGGCGAATACACCCGGCCTCTGCCCCTTCACGACAACGCTGATCCTGCGAGCCAACAGGTTGACCATTTGCCCGAGAAATACTGTCCAAAGAGAGACATGGATGAGTTACGGACGGCCTTGAACGGCCTATCTGTTATTTACTTCCGACCCTATGGATGGCTACCAGCTTTGAGAATGGAGTTACCCTCCTCAATTGCCTCCAGCAATACAAGGCTTTCAATAGTTCTTGAAGGCGTCACAAGGCAGTTTTTTAGTCCTGCCGTGATAGAGCCATATCCTCTGTTTCTGGCGGACAGAATGGTCAAGAGTCTTGGCTCTGGAGTGGCTGTCATAGAGCAAGCCGTTGCGCAACATGTGGCGGGAAATTCGCCCGATATCGAGAATACACTTCTATTTTTGCAGAACTATCGAACAGAAGGTGGCCGAGGAGGTGTTTAATGCCCAATAACCGCAACAAGGACGTGGCTGTTGTTGGCAGCCCGTCGACCAATACCGAGCTTACTCTGGACCTACTTCAGGAGGCCACAGAGGAACGATTGGTGGGCGCTCTTTCGGCCTTCCAAGCAACGCAGAACGGTCAGGCAATTGTATCAGTTGGTCAAATCGTTGGTATCGAGCTGAAGAACCGTTGGCATGAGGATTCCGTGTTCCGGAACCTTGTGAAACGGACAGGTGAGATTCCCCCTATCACGAACCGACAGGACACGCGAACGGCAGACCTCGTTGTTGGTGCCACATTCAAGAGAACAACGGATGGGTTTCAGCCAGAAGTGTTGGGAATGGTTCCGGCAACAGGGACCAGAGTCTCAAGAATCGATCAGGCTCTACTTGATCAGCTATTGCAGGCATATAGATCTGAGGTTTTTTACCTCGGTCGAGCATACGCCAATGAAATTCTTTATCCCATGTGGTTCAAACACTTCGGGAGCAGCGACCAGGGGCTCGGCGGCGCGGGAGAGGCCTATCATATTGGTGTATTTGGCAAGACAGGTTCCGGTAAATCCGGCTTGGCAAAAATGATGCTTTGTGCCTACTCCAGGCACCCCAATCTCGGAATCCTCGTTATTGATCCGCAGGGTGAATTCACATTGGAGCTTTCAGGTTCGCGCGTGGGTAACCAGGGGTTGGCTCTGGACCAGATTGTCAGGCAGCAGGGGCGATCAATTAATGTTTATAGAATCGCAGATATTCAATTGGATGATTGGAACACCTTTGAGGAAATGCTTATCTCTCTTGGCTTCTGTGAGGAGCTAACCATCACACATAACAACAACGCGGTGCGCGCAGCGGAAGTGGTGCGAAATGCTCTGGAGCGTGCAACGCAAGGAGGACGGCAACAATTCCCACTTGCCAACGCTGGAAGTCGCGATGCGCTTACCGCCGCACTGAATGCCGTCATAGACCAGCAAAGCATTCAGTACATTTTCCCAAGCAAGGACCCGCGGGTGCGCCTGCAAAACCGAGTGCAGGACATCCTGACAAATCGGTTGGATGAAGTTCTAAACAACAAATGGATTCCTCTCTGCAGCCTTTTCGCTGCAGGGCCAGGGAGGCGGCGATTGTATGGGATCGTATCGGACTTGATGGGAACCGCAAACGTAGCAGGGTCACGTCCAGTGGTTGTTATCGACTTATCTGCGCGAGGCAATCAGAATCGTTTCTGGACCGAAGAGCTGGAGCGCCGTCTGCTGAGCAAATTGCTGAATGTTCTGATTGCCCAATCGACATCCAGCTTGTCTACAAGGCAAAGTGCAAACGTCCTTGTTCTTCTTGATGAGGCGCATAGGCATGCCCCCAGCGGTCGATTGGAACAGGATACTGAGGCCGAGCGGCTCCGGGTGTTGCTGCGTCGCGCAGTAAGGGAGACCAGGAAATACGGTTTAGGATGGTTTTTTATTAGCCAAACGCTCGGAGGTCTTGATCCTGAGATTCTGCAGCAACTTCGAATACTGGCATTTGGATTTGGGCTCGCCATGGGAACGGAGTTCGACCGTCTTCGGGATTTCGTGGGCGGAGACAAGCGCTCATTGGAATTGTACCAGTCATTCCGTGATCCGCAGAGTTTCCCAGCCCGTAACCTCCAGGAGTTTCCATTCATGGCGGTTGGTCCAATATCCCCGCTGGCTTTTTCAGGGAAACCCGTTTTCTTCAGCATGTTCACTGACATGAATCGATTCCTGCAAGCAAACAACATGGACCAGGGTAACGGAGATAGCCAACCGTGACTTGCGGTCTGAACACACAAGCGACGAAAATGATGATTCGTAGGGAAACCGAGTCCAAATTCCCATATTAGGGAGGTGAAAAATGGCGAAACGCAAAACCTATCATGTAACGTCAGGACCTGATGGCGGTTGGAAGGTTAAAGAGGAGAAGGCATCAAGGGCTTCCAGTAGCCACGAAACGAAAGCGGAAGCTGTCGAGCGTGCTAAGGAGCTGGCGAAAAACCAAGACCTCGGTCAGGTGGTCATCCACAAGCAGGACGGAACGATCCAGGCCGAGCACACTTACGGCAAGGACCCGTATCCGCCGAAGGGTTGATGGCGGATGGCTTTCCGTATTTGGATCGCGGCAGGCACTTGCGACAAGCTCACGACTCGACTTGCGACATTCGCTTCATGTCGCATGGTTAGGAAATCGACATTGACGCCGCTTCCGGCGAGCCGGAACGGCCTGATCTTTGATAACCCGTTGATATTGAAGGTTTTCGGTTAACAGCGGGAGAAAGAGAACGGTTATGAAGAGGGTTGCACATGGGGAGCCAAAACACCCCCCCGCAAGGCCAATACACACAAAAAATCAAAGAATCCGGCCCCAACGGTTTGCCCCACGATTTATGGATGGGCATGAAAAAGCCCGGTTTCCCGGGTCCGTAAAAGGCAACGTCCTCTGCAAAGGGGAGCGTTCGATTCTCATGGCCTCATTGAGTATGATTCGCACGGCTTC